>VOFH01002952.1_pt1 | contig 29014 bp, 40 predicted proteins | sample 5384091 | NCBI WGS metagenome assembly VOFH01 (sample SAMN12384727, study PRJNA508395) | human gut metagenome | isolation source: healthy gut G | host: Homo sapiens
GGAAGCAAAGAAAGCGTGGAGGATATAGTTTTGGAAAGTATAACATATAACATGGACTGGATGGAATACATGAAGCCGCTCCCCGATAAGGTATTTGACCTTGTCGTGTCAGACCCGCCGTATTTTTCCGGACCAGAACGTCGTGGCTATTACGGAAGTAAGGTCAGCAAAATCGGCGTTCGCCGAGATTATCCTATATCTCCATCCGGAAAGTGCCAGGGGAAGAATTGTTCAGAGAAATCCGGAGAATCTCTAAACACTGGATCGTTTGGGGATGCAACTACTTTGATTATCCCTTTCCACCGGCAGGATTGTTTGGGACAAAGTCAATCAAAGCAGCGATTTTTCAGACTGCGAAATTGCAGCTACGAATTGCTTTGATAGTGTCCGGCTTTTTCCGCTTTATGTGGAATGGAATGCTGCAGGGGAAAAGTGTCAAAGAAGGGCACATCATGCAGGGAAACAAGAGGCTGAATGAAATCCGCATCCACCCTACACAAAAACCCATAGCGCTATATGAGTGGATATAGCCGTTACACAAAACCAGGTGACAAAATTTTGATACGCACCTTGGGAGGGAAGCAGTCGCATAGCGGCGTATGACGCTGGTTTGATTTTGTGGGCTGTGAAATAGACCCAGACTATTTCGATTTGGAAGAACAAAGGTTTGAACGGCATGCCAGCGCAGGTGAGATTTGATGTATGACTGACTACTCACCTGAAATGCTTGAAATGCTCGCGCGCAGAAAAAATATGACAAAGTGGAGGGGGAAGATGCAGACAATGGGAGTGTTGAGCGCGATACTGCTCTGTTTTACCGGGGATATGTGACAGGGAAATAAATAGAACACGATAGGATGGAAAAAGCGGATCAAGCGCGGGTTTTATTGCAATTGGCAACAGGCTGTATTTTTGTTTTTCCCAGTCGATCGCTATAGATGCACATATACGGAAACTGCACATGAAGAGGTTGCACAGGAAAGTGTAGATTGGGAAAAGGTGGAAAAGTAATGCAAGCCATAAAAGGGAAAAAGCCTTGAATCCCAGATTGACAGACTGTGCGATCGGATTAATAAAATGGGATATCATGCCCAGCAAGAATCATCAAACGTTTAGCAAACGGGACAGAGTACAAAGGTGAGCCATTCGACTATGAGATTCTATTGCAAACTATCATACCTGCTTCGATGCAAGGAATGCCATGATGCTGCGGTAATATGCAGAAGAAAGATATTTTGCAAGCTGAGCACCTTAAGCATTGCAAAAATGCAGGATGCGATGCATTCTTTCTAATTTATTTTTTCAGCACAAAATCAGCTTTTAAAGTTTGATGTGGAGGTAATTCAGATACTATCAGAGGCTCCAAAACATTGCATCAAGCAGAAGGGAGGCGAATGGGACATTGGATATATCATTAATCAAGCAGCATTAATTGTATCGACTATTGTAAAGACACAACATTCAATTAACAAAGCGGGCGGTCGCTGTGTATCTCCGTTAAGAGATCCCAGATAATAAACAGCATTTGTCGCCTACGAATTTCTTCTACGACTTTGTATCACGCATAGGTGGAATGTGGTGATCTGTGCTTATACAATTTAATGGAAATCGGGGCTGCGCTCAATTACCTTGGACATCACCGGGAGAACATGAAAAAGACGAAAAATGGATTAAATACACGCAAAACCTCTGCAATAAAGACAGAATTATGGCATAAATCGCTGACGGAAGAACACAAAGAATACTTGAAAAAGGCGGGGGATATTAGAAAGCACAATAAAAGAGCTTAAAATCGGGAGTATGGCATATAAGGATGAGAAGGATAGTAATTCCATATTGGAAAAATGGTTATGTTTGCTATTACATTTCTCGCAGGACTGACCTGAAATACCTCAAAGCAAAATTAGATGAGTATAACGAAAACGCACCATGGGGAATGCAAACGCTCAAAGCGGGAGAACCACTTTATATCGCAGAGGGCGCTTTTGATGCTTTATCATATTATCAAAGAGGGTAAAAAGGCGTACTGGCAACTATGGGAGGAGCGTTCAGCAGGAGCCAACTGCAAACCGTGCTGAAAGCGGCCAGATGCGCCAGCGATGTAGTATTGACGTTTGATAATGACGCGCCGGTCGAAAATTACAAAAGACCTTGGGAAATACTGCTAGAAAAAATAACCGGATTAAGTTTAGCACAGCGGTTATCCCAGCACGATATAAAGATGTTTCGGAGTATTATGAAGCGGAGGGAGATTGCCTGATAAAATGCAAGATGAATAATGTTTCTTGCAGAATCGTTTGACGACTATCGGAATTTAGATCGTTTGATTTCGTGTTGGACGTATTTTAGACAAGTCATCTATCAGAATTGTTTAATCACGTCGAACTTTGACAAGGCAATACTGAAAAGAGTTAAAGGCAGACGTGACCGCTTGCCCGGCAGAAGGCGTTATTGTCAATGAGGTAAAAAAGAATCTACTCTACCATCCTTCGATTGGCTTTTTCAATACGACGGGAAAAGGTGGGCGCGCATATCTGATGAGGAGGTTAAAGCCAAGATCGCACATGCACTCGGACGGTTTAAAAGCGGCTCGAAGTGCAATTCTGTTTGTCATTACTTAAAAAGCCGAGGTAGCGCAAGTCGTAGAATTTAACCGGACGCAAAAAGTTCAATTTCATTAATGGCACATTGGACCTCAATACACTGGAATTTTCGCAAACGCATGACGCGAGCGACTATATCACATATTGCATGGGATACCCCTATAAACCGGACAGGTATTATAAACCATGGAGCGATTTCATTTCAGATATCATGAACAACGATGGGCGAAAAAGAAAAATCTCCTACAGGAAGCAACTGGATATGTTCTATTTCCGAACAATGAGTTTCAGCGGTGTTTTATTCTTATCGGATCGAGGCTCAAATGGGAAATCCGTTTTCTCGATATTTTAACGCAGATATTTGGAACTGAAAACATATCAATATCGAAATGAGCGCATTTGCAAAAGATTTTCAGGTCATTCATTTGATGAACAGCCTTCTCAACATATCATCAGAAACCAAGAGCAATATCGCTGGAGCTGAGTCGGTATTTAAGCAGATTGTAGCAGGAGACATGGTTTCGAGTTGCTACAAGGGGAAAGACATGATTTCGTTCGTCCAAAGGTCCAAACTATTCATTGCATGTAATGAGTATATGAAAAGCCGAGACACGACAGAGGGCTATTTGCGCCGACTATGCTTCATAGAATTTCCGATGCACTACACAGACCATCCGATAAGCCAAATGACCGGCCAATCAAAGAGGATTGGGCAAAGAGTTTGAGGAACACTTGAGCGAAATTTTTAACTGGGTGCTGGATGGATACCGCATGCTTAAAACTGATAAAGAATTTACCGAAACCGACGAACAGGAAAGCTTGATCGGCGACTACAAAGAGGTTATTAATCCACTGATTAGCTTCGTAAAGGAATACGAGATGGAGGGCGACGCAATATCGAATGAGGAGTTTTATAAGGACTATACAGTTTGGTGCAGCGAATGTGGGCACACCGCGAAATCGAAGCAAAGCTTTTTGCGTGCCGTTACGAAAGTTATCACGGAATACAGAAGAGATATTGAAAAGCCGGATAAAGTATTCAGAGTAAACGGGGTAGTTATGCGTGGGATTCGGCGTGTAACGGCTGGTGTAACTGGTGGAAGTACAGGAAGCGTTACAAGATTTTTAACTTTTTGAATTTTAAATCCGATATTTCTTTATATTTATATTATTTTATTTATTTTGTAACAGTAGTAACAGTAGTAACAGTAAAAATAAAGGTAATAAGAAAAAATAATGAAAATAAAGAAATAGGGAATATAGAGAGAATAAGTAAAATGGGGTGATTTTCGTTACATTGCGTTACGCGTTACAAAACATCCCCTGTCAAGAATGTAAATGCAGAGGAGAATGGCGACTATGTATCAAGGTAGAACTGACAAGGCAAGAACAAGAAACGATTATAAAATTATAATCAGGATGATAAAAACGGCGAGCTGTTTTACTTACGACCAGTCATTAATGCGGAAGTTTGACATAATATGTGAAAAATCATCGGAAATTATCGTAACAAAAAAGGGGGGACGGATGCAAGGATATTCTTTCCCGAAACGGTGGGTTAAGATTAAAATGCCTCGACAATTATCGGATGAACAAAGGCAAAAAGCAGCGGAACGCGCCGCGCGAAACTTTGTGCAAGGGAGAAGAAAAAGCGATGAAAAATGAAAAAGAAATTTTAGACCGAGGGAGAAAAAAGACGGTTAAGCTCCGAGGGCGTGGGGAAAACAATTTGAGTGTTATATCTGGAGCCAAAGCAGAAGATATATCTCGCTGTATGGCTAACTGCATGATGTTCTATGATAGGCCAATCGTAAAATCGGATGAAGAATGCAAAAAGGTTGTATGATTTTTTTTGACATGTCAAAGGACTGGTCAGCTTCAACCGTGGAAAAGATGGTTATGTCCGCAGGGACTATCAAGCAAACCGTGTGGAATTGGGAAAAGGGCATTGGATGCAGCTCTGAGCGCATGGACTTAATTAAAAAGCTAAGGAATTTATTGGTGGATTTGAGTCGGAAATGGTCACAGAAGGCAAGATTAACCCCGTTGTTTACATTTTTAGAGCAAAGAACTATTTCGGCATGAAAGACCAACAGGATCTCGTACTTACTCCAAATAACCGCTCGGCCAAGACGTGCCCACTGAACAGATCGCAGAAAAATATAGAGAAATGCTGCCGGAAGCGGGAACGGAGGATTAGGACTATGAAAACGACTATCGACTATGGCGGCGACTATAGCGGGCAGCTCAGCGGCTATCAAACGACTATGACGCAAAGCGACTATAGCGAAAGATTTGATTGGGGATGGCAACTATCGACTATGCCCGATGAAATGCAAGAGAGCCTGTTCTTGCCTTTTACAACACAGACATTTCCGGTCAGGAAAAGGATTTTGCGGAAAGCTTAGGTGTATCAAAGATGATCGGCATAAATGAGCCAGAAGGAGGCGCTCCCCGCGTGGAGTATATCGGCGGTCAATGCGATGGCTCTCGATGTGCCCGGTACGATGAAATGAAAGAGCAATGTGCTATACTAAGCCTTGCGCGTTCGGTGACCCGCTCGACCACGCATAAATAAAGCTGTGCAAATACTAAAGCCCCTGATCGAAACGATTGGGGCTTGTGTTTTGTTGTAAAATGCGCTGTATTTAATTTTTGAGTCCAGAGGTCAAATTATACGACGAATAAAATAAAACGAATGTGGCGCATTGTGGGGCAAATGCGGCTGTATGCTGGGCTGCGTGGAAGAGACACAAGCGCGATGGAGGGAAAAAAGAAAAAAGAAAAGCGCCGGTCAAGATTTACCGGCGCATTTTAAAATGATTAGAATAGGTAGGATTAACAGCGCTATGGCGATCATGCGGGGGTCACCTCCTCCATTCTCCGGTGGGCGGGTCAATACCAACAAAACGGAATCTTCCAGCCTGTCGGCCTCTTGCTTAAGCGTGTACCATAGCGGCGTCATGTATTCCGCCTCTAACATAAGATCACAAATTTTCCGGTGCTTGTCCTTGCTGTCAGGCATTGCAAGAGCGGATTTTACGAGGTCTTTCTGGCCTCGACTTAATTTTTTAACATAGTGTCGCTCCTCTCAAAAATCTCGTGATTTCCTGCCCTCGCTTGCCACGCAGGGAAGAAATGTTCCCAGGGCGGGCAGGGTCAGTAAACAGGTTATAACCGTCTGCACTGGTAAACTGGGCAACCTCCACGGCGTTCCCGTGGTGCGTCCTTGTTTGTGTAGCGGCGCAGGGTGTAGGTTCTGCCCTCGTAGACGTAGCGCCCGCCGTCCTGATAGTAGGCGTTCGCCCGTCCAGCGTTGCGGCGGCGATCTGGTCAATGGTCATTGTCAGCCGTCCGGCGTTGTCCCTGTATCGTTTCATTGTGTTTTCCTCCTTGTCATGGAGGGCCGCCCGTGGTATAATGGGCGCGCCCTGGTTGGTGGTTCTGCTGGGGCTTCTCTTTGCCCGTCTGGCCTTTGCGAGAGGTCAGGCGGGTTATTTATCAAGCGGCCATACACTCCGGAAATTTGCAATCCCATATTTTAGGATAACGTGCATATAAGCCGCTTCCATATCCCCCGCAACACTCAAAAGTGCGGTATCTCCGCTTGCCGTCAACGATAACGCGCATTTCCAAAGGGTATGTATTTCTTTCATATTTTCCGACCTTTCTTTTCTCCATGGTCACCGTTGCAAGCGGTGGCCGGGTTTTATTTTAGCGTTGCAACCCATCGCCCGGCGCTGTCTGTGGTGTAATACCACTGTACCCCAAATGCTGCCAAAGTGGCCTTATGGCCTTTATTTCGCGGTCTGCGGGCTGTTGCCGAATGGATCGGGGGTGGCGCAGCTTTCGGCCTTGAGCCTTGTTAGCCTATCCATAATATCAATGATAGTTTCCATTTTCTTCCTTCCGGCCTGTGGCCTTTTTCCCTGCCGGTTGTGTTATAGTGGAGGCGACATGGCAGGCCATGCCGCCTCGTGTTTTGCTTTAGGCTCCTGTGCTTTGGACGGCTTTCGGGGAGCCTATTTTATTTGTCTTGCTGGGTTCCGGTTGCGATGTACTTAATGCACTCTGTGGCATCCTCTGCGGTGTGGCCGTGAGCTGTAAGCCAGTCAATCAGCCTTGCGGCCTCTGTTGCTGTCATGCTGCATTCCTCCATTGTTTTTACCTCCTGCCCGATAGATTCAGCTTGGTTTCCCTTGCTGTGATTATAATATATCACTATTGAGTGATTATGTCAATACTTATTTTCACTTTTAGTGATTTATTTTCATTTCGCCCGTGTGTCCGCTTAATCCCTACCTTTTTTCGGACGCTGGCAAAGCCAGCACAGAGACACTGGAGGGGATATTCGCCGGAATAAGGTGAGCAGGTTAGTCCTGTTAGCAAATTTTGAGAAAAAAAGGTTTTGACATATCTCACTCTTAAGTGTATAATCACTGTAAAGTGAGGTGACGGGGAGATGACACAGAAAGAAGCTATCGAGGCTCTACTTAAACAAGAGGGGAAAACGAAGGGATGGCTGGCTGACAAGCTGGGTGTAAAGCAGAACGCAATTAGTCAGATGTTAAAACGTGGAATATCACGGTTGATACCCTTTATCAGATTTGCGAGATATTGGAGTACAGATTACCATACAACCAAAGAGGCGGGTTGGTGCAAGGCCAAATAAAGCAAATTGAGATTGAAGGAGGGAAAGAGAAAAAATGATATACGCCTACATTCTGGGTATCCACAAAAGACCAAAACCTTGACCGACAGTGGGAGGCAATTAAGGGGCTTGATGTGGATGAGGTGTTTTCCGATAAGCAGAGTGGGAAAGATTTTGACAGACCTGAGTATCAAAAATGCTCGAAAAAAATTAAAAAAGGACGATCTGCTCTATGTTAAGAGCATTGACCGTCTGGGAAGAAACTACGATGAAATTTTGGAACAGTGGCGGGTACTGACGAAGGAGAAAGGCATAGACTTCTATTGTGGTGCTGGATATGCTCTGTTGGACACGCAGAGGGAAAGATTTGTTGGGGACATTTTTGGAGGTGATATTGTGTTGCAGGTACTCCTTTGTAGCGGAGAATGAGAGGGTCAATATCAAGCAGAGGCAGATGGAGGGGATAGCAGCAGCGAAGGCGAAGGGTGTGAAGTTGGCAGGCCGGAGAAAGATGTGGAGTGCGTTTTGCTTGATGGAGAAACGGTCAGAAGGGCCGCTTGTAGGCGGTTGGGAGTAAGTAAGACATACTGGTATGAGCAAAAAAGAAGATCGACTTGCCCTCTGCTAAAAGTACAAGTCGATCTGATGGTCAACCACCAAAGGATGGTGCTGATACAGAGATTGTATCATGCGCCTCCTGAGATTACAAGGGGTTCCCCAAATTTCGAAACGGAAAAAGGAGTGAAACAATGAACAACTTCAAAGTCATATATCGGATATTTGAAGTATCTGGAAGCGTCACTTGACTGTGAGGAGTTTGATGTTGAGGCGATCAGCCCGTTTCGGCTGGATGTGACCCGTGAGCGTTGGGAACAGATTTTGATTATGATGGGACAACGGGTACATTAAGGGATTGTTGTGACAAAGAACTTGGGAGACATGAAGCGGCATATTGCGGAGCCGATTTGTCGGAGATTGGCGATTGTTGGATTGAGTATCTGGAAGAAAACAAGTTTATGCGCAAAGGCGGCAAATATGTTAAAGGGCGCAGCAGATATTGTAAAATAAAAATCTCGAAAAACAAAAAAGCCGCCTTTTTTGCGGAGTGGCAAGAAAAGAATCTTGCAAAGGTAAGATATAAGACCAAAGGGTCGCGGTAAAATCCGCGGCCTTTTCTGTATGAAGCAGACAACGAAAAGAGGTAGCTATGGAATTAGTCCAAAAATAAAAAGGGCGATTGAGAACCACCGAATGATTTTGAAGCGTATAACGATCTGTTTGAAGTGATACGGCATTTTGACAGGAAAGAGCAGGAAGCTGAATGTAGGTGGTTGCGCAGGGAAGCGGAGAACAAGGTGCGAGCGGGAGCGGAAGTACAAAAATTTTCGAACTTGCAAAAGAACATATCTGCTGATGGCTCCTTATGATTTTGATTCGTTTGCTTTGTATTTGGAATGGAATAGGGATGTGTCAAAGCGGTTCTACTTGCCAAGACGGAAACAACTGCACAGGATAGCGACAGCGTTGCAAAAAGCTGGCAGATGATGAACTGGATTTGTTGGCGATCTCATTACCACCCGGCGTAGGAAAACCACGCTGGCCTTGTTTTTTCCTGACTTGGCTTGGCGGCCGAAATCCGGAAAAGCCAATTTTAGGAGGTTCTCATTCAAATGCTTTTTTACGCGGCGTTTATGATGAATGCCTGCGCATTATGGACCCGCAAAGGAGATTATCTATGGCATGATGTTTTCCGACTGTGCAAAGTGGTTAAGACGAACGCCCAAGATATGATGATAGACCTCGGAATTGATCCCCAAGAAAGGAAAAGCGATTGCAACGTTAGAGTTTAGCTCTGTTGGATCGGGGAATGCAGGTAAAGTCCGTGCGGAAAACTTGTTGTATTGCGATGATCTTGTTGATGGTCTAGAATCAGCTTTATCAAAAAGAACGTATGGATAAATTATGGAACCTGTATACAACAGACTTGCGTCAAAGAAAAAATCGGAGAATGCAAGGAACTCCATATAGCGACGCGTTGGTCAATCCATGATGTTATTGGGCGGCGGGCAATCCTATGGAAAAGTGAAACAGAGTTTATTGTCATGCCTGCGTTGAATGAAAATGATGAAAGCAATTTTGACTATGGAAATCACGCTGGATTTACCACAGCATTCTATCACGAGCAACGAGAGGTTATGGACGACGCGAGTTGGCGTGTTTGTACATGAATCAGCCCATTGAGCGGGAGGGACAGTTATACAACGAGGATGAACTGCGGAGATACTTCGAGCTTCCCCTGATGGGGAGCCGGACGCGGTGCTTTCTATTTGTGACAAAAAGGATAAAGGTACAGACTATTGTGTAATGCCGGTAGCCTTTCAAATGTGGGCAAGATTTTTATATTGAATTTATTTTGTGTGATAACTCTGCGCCTGAAATTGTAGAAGCACGGCTGGTCGCAGAACTTATACGATTTAAAGTGAAAATGAGTCGCTTCGAGAGCAATTCTGCCGGTGGAAAAGTAGCCGTGGTTCAGAAAGAGGTTAAGGAGAGAGGAGGTATTACACACATCACAACAAAGTACACTACAGCTAACAAAGAAACAAAAATTATTGTCAACAGCCCATGGGTTAAGGAACATTGTTTGTTCAAAGATAATTCAGTTATTAAGCATGACAAAGAGTATAGGAAAGCGCTAAATTTCCTTTTGTGGCTACATCGATGGCGGGTAAAAACCGCAATGATGATGTTCCGGACGGAATGGCAATGCTGGCAGAGTTCGTGCAAGCACTGGAAGGAAATAAAGCGGTTGTAGTAAAAGACCATTTTAATTTATATATTGTATAATTTATGTTGCAAATTACCTATATATGGTGTAAAATATAAATAAGAAAACATGTTATGTTTTCCTCCCTTCTTCTTTCCCGTCCGGCCGGCGCGCTGGCGGATATGCCCCAAAGCTGCATGAGGCAGAGGGGGGGAGCCATAGTTTTTCCCGCGCCCGACGGGTTATTCGGGTAGAACAAGCAATCCGGTGTTGACTTATACGCCTTGTGTCCGCACAAGACAGAATTACAAGCACCGCCCTGCGATCCCGAAGCCCTGCGTTCCACGCGGGGTACTGACGTAGGGGACGCGGGATATGTCCCCTAAGCCTGCATGAGGGCGGCGGGGTAAAGAGCCGAGCTACGAACGCTCGGTGATGGTATTGATGGCGTAGAGAGGTACGCTATCATCGCCCGCGCGGGGCGAGGCCTAGCGTCGAAGCGCCGGAGAGCTAAGGGTCTGCTGACCTGAAGGCACGGGCAAGCGCAAGCTCATGAGCAAGTCCGCGCCAGCAGCGGGATATAAAAGCCTAGCTTGAACTGCCTGCACCTGCACCTGCACAGCACGCACCATGTATGTGCCTGTAAAATACATGACAAAGAGAGGTGAGTGATCCCTTTCCTTGGCGTAGTGTGTGCAGGGTGGGCGATACCGCGATAAGCGGGTATATGGTTTCAGCCCGACGGTCGGGCAGGCGGCTCATAACCGCTGTGAACTGGTTCGATTCCGGGAGGGACCACCAAATTGAATGAATCGAGGTGTTCAATCTGAGTTATGAGGTGACAGAAAAGGAAAAGGACGCTATTGAACGTGCGGTGAATCGAGGAAACTGCGCAGAGGTAAAGATTGAACACGGAAAATGGTTATAATTGAAATAAAGCGTAAAAAAGATATCGTAAAAGTTCAATAAGGATATCGTAAAGACGATATCGAGAGCCAAAGGGCTATGAGCAATAATGCTTATAGCCCTTTTTGTTTTTCAGGATGGAGGTGAACAATTGGCAGAAATTGATGCCGTAATTTCCTGCTGGCCTGACAGGGGATTGACCGGTCGCAGAAAGATATACACAAATAAAAAAAGAATAACAGATGAAAATGTAGTTGAGGTATTGGGAAAGGCACTGGCGATACACAATATTAATCGGAGAGAGATTTGTTATCTCTATGATTATTACCGTGGCTGCCAAGATATCCGTCTGAAAATAAAGTCGTTCGTCCGGAAATCAATAACAAGGTAATGATAAACCGAGCGAATGAAATCGTCACATTCAAAACCGCATATTTATTGGGAGAGCCACTTCAATATGTGTCCAACGGTCAGGAGCGATGATATCAAAAGAGTGGCGCAGCTTAACGAGTATATGCGCGCTGAGAGCAAAGCTGACCAAAGACAAAAGAATTGGCTGATTGGATGCATATTTGTGGCGTTGCTGTGCGGATGATTTTACCCGATGAAGAAGGGAGGAGGAAGGGAGTCCGGTTTCTATTTATACATTGGACCCCAGAGAGTCATTTTGTCATCTATCACAGTGGCATTGGGCGTAAACGGGTAGCTGGTGTTTTGAAACAGTGTGATGAAGAAGGAAGCCCATACTACTGCGTTTATACACGAGAAGCGTATTTTTGAGATTCAGAATGGGGCGATCATTAATCAAAGCCCGTACAGTTCCATATATACCGATCGTCGAGTATGTAAATAATGATGCTCGCATGGGTGCATTTGAACCAGTTGTCCCAATTTTAAACGCAATTAACACAATTGAGAGCAACCGTGTAGACAGTATTCAGGACTTTGTAAACGCATTTGATGTGTTCCAGAACTGCGAGTTAGAGGATGGCCAGTATAAAGAGCTGTCAAAGGGCGGAATGGCAATACAGATCAAGGGTGTTCAAGGCATGGAGGCCAAAGTTTATCGAATTGCCTCCGAGCTGAATCAAACCAATACGCAAACTATTGTGGATGATCTGTATGATGCAGCCCTCACCATTTGTGGAATGCCGAATCGAAACGGCGGCTCATCCACCAGCGACACGGGAACAGCGGTTATTTACCGTGATGGGTTTGCTGAAGCTGAAAGCAGGGCGAAAGACAGTGAAAAAACGTGGGAGCGGTCTGAGCGAGACTTCCTGCGGATTGTGCTTTATATCTGCCGTGAAACATCAGATTTGAAGTTGGAGCTATCTGACATAAAAACCGGAGTTCACCAGAAAGAACCTGTCCAACGTGCAGTCAAAAGTACAAGTGCTTTGTGAAATGCTAAATAACAGTAAGATTCACCCGAAGTTGGCGTTTCAGACTTGCGGCGTATTCGGCGATGCGGAGGAGGCTTATCGTATCAGTGCCCAATATTCCGAAGAACAGCAGAAAAAGATGGAGCGGAGTTTGAGGGATGAATTGGTGGCTGAACGGCAAAACGAGGATGTGACGACCAATCCGCAGGATGGCAGCGGTGATGCTGAATGAGTGAGTTTTATGACCTGACCGACAAAGCCATCGACCTTTTGAATAGGAGGGCGGTCAAGCGGTTTGAGGATGCCCGAGATGAAGCGGCACAAAAACGGGTTTGACCAACTCAATGTGCTGAAATTACCCGAACGCTGTATGACAAACTGGAAGCAGACAATCGACAAGTGTACCTTGAATTGGCGCAGGAACGGTATCAGGAGGTCGAACCGCACGGAGAGAAACCGCCTGATTTAGCGTGGCTGCTGGCTCTGCTGGCGGCGTACAACGCTGTGACGAAATACCAGTATTCCCACGAATGGGAACGCAAGCGTGACCGCACAGCGGAGGCTATTAACTCGACCACCGCAAAGGTCACAGAGTTTAGACGGGGCCTTTCCTACTGGGCGCAGATGACAGAATGGTATGCGGTGGAAGTCACAGACCATCCACACTGAAAGCATTTCAAGACAGCGGTGTTCGCTATGTGAAATGGCACACCATGAATGACGGGCGTGAGTGCTCCAATTGTAAGGAACGAGACGGGGAAATTTATCCCATCCGTAGCATACCGCCAAAGCCCCACCCCCGGTTGTCGGTGCTGGTATACACCGGCGGAGAAAAAAGTGAATAAACGGGCGGCTATCCCGACGGGGAGAAAAGTGGAGTGCCTTGCCACCTGCCGCCTGTTCATTCTACAAGGCTAACTATTGGAGGCGATAGTTTATGAGGCTGAATGATCTAACTGGTAAGAGATTTGGAAGGCTTTTAGTTCTTAACCGAGAGGAGACGAAAGAGTCACCAGGCGGGAACAAAAGAACCATGTGGAAGTGCAAGTGCGATTGTGGAAAAGAAACAATCGTATGGTCGTACAGTTTGACAAGTGGAAAAAACAACAAGTTGCGGATGTTATCAGTTGGAGAGAAGGATTGAAGAATCCAAAAGCCAATATCACCCACAATGGTTCAAAAGAAAGATTATATGGAATTTGGCATGGGATGCTCATTAGATGCAACTCAAAAGTAGTGAATCATACCGCCTCTATGGAGGAAGAGGAATAAAAGTATGTGAAGAGTGGATGGATTATTCAAATTTTAGAGAATGGGCGATGAAATCTGGATACGATACTCTTGTCCGAAAGGCGTTTGCACTATTGACAGAATTGATGTGAATGGAGACTACAGCCCAGAGAATTGTAGGTGGGCGGATGCAAAAACGCAATGTAACAATGAAAGAGTGAACAGAAGAATTGAATACGGTGGAAGAACACAAACATTAACTCAGTGGGCGGAAGAAATCGGAATTGGTGACACAACGCTTGCATATCGGCTCGATAGTGGATGGTCTATTGAAGAAGCGTTGTTTAAGCCGGTTAGACCATGGCTTGGGAAAAGAAAGCGTGCGGTATAGTGTACTCAATCAATTCGATACCACCGAAGCCACATAGGCGATGTAGGTGTTGGTTGGAGGCCATGAAGTAAATGAGAGTTTACATACTTAGATACTATGACTGGGACTGTGAGCAAGGGGAAACTTTAGGAGTTTTTTCGTCGCTCACCAATATGCTCTCATACGTGGTATCGGAGTATGAAGGGCGAGTCGATATAGAAAAAGTTCAATCAATCGCACAGGATAAATTTTATATTTCGGTTGATGAAGATGATTACGGTAAATGCTTGCTTGTAGAGCGAAAAGAGGTAATTTAAGCGGCCCAGCCGTTTGAATATCGTCAGAGAAGACGCTAAAACCCGAAAGCGAGAGAACGCAATAACCCAAAAACATAGTGAGAGAACACTTATAAAACCCAAAGGAGAATTTACATGAAGATTTCCACCGATAGCATTCAGGGTTTCGCTGAAATGAGCGATGCTGACAAAGGTTACTGCCCTGCTGGGCTTGATGTCCCTGATCCAGTTGACCTGAGCGGATATGTAAAGAAAGAGGTTTTTGACGCTAAGGCAACCGAGGCGGCCAACCTGTCAAGCAGCTCAAATCCAAGATGACCGACGACGAGGCAGCTAAGGCTCAGTCCGAAGCTGACCGCAAGGCGCTGGAGGACAAGTACACCGAACTGCTTCGTAAGTCCACCATCGCCGAGCATACGGCCCGCTACATCTCCATGCCGGGCTATGACGAAGCTTGCCCGTGAGACAGCGGAGGCCCTGTTTGACGGCAATATCGAAAAAGTGTTTGAGAACCAGCAGAAGGCCAACGCCGCCTACGAAAAGAAGCTGCGGGCCGATCTTGTAAAACAGGACCCCAAGCCTGCTGGTGCTGGTGGTGGAAACGAAGAGAAGGACGAAGCTGTGGAGTTTGCCAGAAGCTGGGCAAACAGCGAGCCGACGCCCTCAAAAACGCAAACGAAGGTTTGAAACATTACTTTTGATTAAAAGGAGAGAAACAGATGAAGTTTAGCAAGACTTCTGTAGGCGGGACGGTTGAAATTCTGGCCGCCGATCAGTTTACCGCAATCCCTATTTGTGTTACTGAGTCTGCCGCCGTACCGGCTGGTATGCCTATGACTGCAGCAGGAAAGAAAGTTGCATCCACCTCTTATGCTACTGCTGTAGGTATGCTGTTGTATGATGTAGACCCCACCGAGAATCCCAACGGTGCGCTTCTGGTTCAAGGTGTTGTGGATAAGAAAAAGGTAGAATCTCATGCAAGCATTACACTGGATGATACCTTTGCGGTTCCGTGCATTATCGTGCGTGATAACATCGGCGTAAACGAGTAAAGGAGGCTATACGTAATGGATTTGAGAGAAGTTTTTACCCCTGCTGCTATTGCAGCCAACTGGACGGAAGTTGCGTCCAATCAGATTCCTTATCTTGGTGCTACGCTGTTTCCTGCGCGTAAGAAGGCTGGGCTTGACTTGTCTTGGCTCAAGGGTTCCCGTGGCCTGCCTGTGTCCCTGATGCCATCTGCGTTTGATGCGAAAGCGACCTTCCGCGACCGAATTGGTTTTGAAAAGTTGGAGACTGAAATGCCATTCTTCCGCGAGGGATACAAGATCAAAGAGAAAGACCGTCAGGAGATGCTACGGGTACAGGAGTCCACTGACCCCTATGCTGCTGAAGTTATCGCGCGTGTATTTGATGATACCCGTGATTTGATTGACGGAGCAAATGTTGTCCCTGAGAGGATGATTATGCAACTTCTGTTTCGGAAGAAGGAAACGTAGGTATCGCAATTAAAGCGAATGGCGTGAATTATACCTACAATTATGATCAGGACGGTTCGTGGAAGACCTCTAATTACACCGCGCTGACCGGCACTGACACAGGACAAGCCTTCTACAGCTGATCCTTTGCGTCTTTCAAGAAGGCAAAGACCATGTTCGCTCTAAGACTGGTACAGAGCTTACCAGAGCCATTATGGACTCTTATACCTTTAATCTGCTTGCCAAAACTGACACAGTGAAGAACCGCTACCTGACCACAAACGGTTTGTCCCCGGGCTACTTGACTGACAATGAAGTCAAGGCGATTGTGGAATCCACTTCCGGTCTGCGTGTGGCGGTGTATGACAAGCAATACAAAGGACGAGAACGGCGATTCCCACAGCTTTGTCCCCTAACGGATATGTGTGCCTGATTCCTGACGGCGCTATTGGTAACACTTGGTACGGCACCACCCCGAGGAGGCAGATTTGCGGGGGCAACAGCGGCGCTGAGGTGTCTATCGTGAACACTGGCGTGGCAATCACCCGTGAGTTTCAGCAGCACCCCGTGAACATCAATACCTTCGCATCCGAGATCGTCCTTCCTCCTTTGAGCGCATGGACGAGGTAGCAGTGATCAACGTCCTGGGGAATAATCGGGTCTGACACTCTAACCCTTTTCCCCAGCAGTCAGACCCTATTGGGAAGCAGGTGTCCGAGTTGGTGGGAGAAGATATGATGGTCAAATCGGACGGCTCTGTAACTGGAACATTTCATTATGTGACTGGGTATTCCGAGTTCAGCAGCTTGCCAGGCGAGGACAGCGGATATTACTTCCCGTTCCACCTTACCAAATCGGGAACAAAAATGACCTTTAAAAAGAATGGTTCGCCCACAAAACAGGATATTGCATTTGATCCAGATATTATTTTCAGAGTGACAAAGAATGATACCTTTGAAGTTTTGATCGATGAGCAAAGCATCGTGACTTTCAATTTCACCAAGGCAACATTTGAGGATTAGTGAAAAACGGGAGGCAACATGAAGTTTATTCCTAATTACCGCGTGTGCTATGGTGGTCGATTCTATGAGGCAGGGGCTAAATTATCGATCAAGGACGAGGACGCGGATATGATGAAACGGCATGGGACGGTGTTGGATGAGCCGACACCGCCTCCTGCCACACAAAAGAAGCAAGGCAGACCGAGGAGGGGCAGTAATGGACAATCTGGAGAGGATGAAACTTCGGACTGGAGAGTCTAATATTGCTGTTCTCCAAGATTGCCCGGACAGCGCGCGAGCTGCAATCATGGCGCGCCGGTATCCGTATGGCGATTGGCCGGAGGAATTGGAGAGCCGGTATTTGGATTTGCAGTACAGGATAGCCATTGACCTATACAACAAAACTGGCGCAGAAGGTCAAACCGGACACACAGAAAACTCTATCAGTCGAACTTGGGAGTCCTCCTGGATCTCTGAATCGCTCTTGCAGGAAGTGACGCCGCTGGTTGGGAGGGTGACGTGATGACGGTTAATGTGCTTGGAGAAAGCTACGTTCTGAAGTTCATCCCAGAGGAAGAGGATGAAGGGCTGAAAGACTGCGACGGCTACTGTGACGAGACTGTCAAAAACTGGTTGTTAAGCGGTATAGGCGCGGTGAGCAGGGAAGTAAGAAAGCCCTCGAGCTACAAGAGAAAAAGAACTTCCGGCATGAGATTATTCACGCATTTCTCTACGAAAGCGGCCTTGCGGAAAACTCCACATGGGCACAGGAAGAAGAAATGGTGGACTGGTTTGCCAAGCAGTTCCCGAAGCTGCTGGCCGCCTTTTGGGAGGTGGATGCCCTGTGAGGAGTCTCCTCAGCAACCAGCAGCCCGTATTCTACAAGCTCTATGAAGGCCAAGAGGAAATCATTGACGAAAACGGAAATCCAACAGGAAGTCCGCGATTGATTTATGGGGATTTGAAGTCGGCATATCTATGTATTTCCCCGAATAAAGGAGATGCATCAATAGAACCGTTGGAGCGCTTACCGATTATGACCGCACCATGACAACGGCTGATACTAAATGCCTGATTGACGAGGGGGCTATCCTTTGGATTGACGGAGCAGATACTAAGGGCCTTACAACTATTACGTCAAGAAGCGTGCGCCGTGGAAAAACTCAATAGCTTTTGCGATTAAGGAAGTGAAAGTTCGTGAGTAAGAAAGTATCCTTATCGCTTTCTTCTAAATCGATTGAAAATGCTATTGCAGAACTGAAACAGTACGAAAAGTGGATTCAGGTTAAGACAAAGGAGTTTACTGAAAAGCTTGCGCTGATTGGCGTAAAAGAAGCATCAGTACGTTTTACAACCGCTATGTATGACGGGATAAATGATGTAACGGTCGCTCTTTCTCCAACTGTAAACGGATATGTCATTACCGCTTCGGGAGAAGCTGTGGCTTTCATAGAGTTCGGTAGCGGTGTATACCACAATCCATCAGAACCATATCCGGAGCCGAGGCCAAATGGTATTGTTGGGATCGGTGAATATGGGAAAGGACTTGGAAAGAGGCAAGGCTGGGTTTATTCGGATGGAGCTAAAAACATTTTACACGAGGAAATCCGGCCGCAATGCCGATGTGGTATGCAACAAAGAAATGGAAGAAAATATTACGAAAGTTGCGAGGGAGGTATTCCGTTGATAGATGCCGAAAGCGCAATCTATAGCACTATATCAGGGTGTTCAAGGAACACTACCCAAACGGTTCTCAATATGGAGAAGAAGTGGATTCCCCTGCAAAGTTCCCGTGCATGGTGTTGATTGAGTCTGACAATTATACGCATGAAGAATCCTTGAATTCCGAAATGCGGGAACACAATGCAAACCTGATGTATACGCTGGATATTTACAGCAACAAGACAAGCGGCGCAAAGCAGGAATGTAAAAAATATTGGGATTATTGGATCAGGAGATGCAAAATCTTGGATTTGTCCGAACGACTTGTTTGCCAACAAGGAATCAGGACAGGAAAATCTATCGGATAACCGCACGATATAGGGCGGTTATTTCGGAGGAGTATCGGATTTATAGGAGGTAAAAAATATGGCAAGAATTGACCTTTCCACTGGTGGGTGTAAGCGTTCAGTACGCAGCAGAAACAAGTGCAGGTACAAGACCGACATCGGGCTATCAAAAACTTACAGGTATTAAGTCTATCCCCGACCTTGACCCTCGAGCCGTCCAGCCTCGATACTACAACGTTGGACGAAACTGAATATAAAACATATATTCCTCGGGTTGAAAGACGTAGGTGGTGCAATTCAATTTGGAGCGAACAACTCAGAGCAGTTTCAGACTGATTGGGCTGATTTGGTAGAGGCAGCTACCGAGCTAATGCAAGCGGTAAAGCGATGTGGTTTGCTGTTGTTATACCAGGATTAACGAAATCTTTTTTATTTTGCCGGAACCCCATCGCCTCTGGGGCTGTCTGCAATTGAAGTGGATTCTGTTCTGGAAATCAGCGGCTATATTACGCCGAGTAAAATTGTTGGTTGGGAAGCTAAGCCCACTGACGGAATCTAAATAGGAGGAAATAGTAATGGGCAAGACTGAAAATAAGGTGAATCCGATTCGGATAACGGATGCGGACAGCGGAGAAGTATATGTGCTTGAGTTCTCAAGAGAAAGCGTTCGATTTGCTGAGTCGCGGGGCTTGAAAATTTCTGAATTGACTGATTTTCCGCAGACCAATATCCTCTTTTTGTGGTTTTGCGCATTTCGCAAAAATCACAGAGAAGTGGCGCGCAACCAAACGGATAAACTTCTTGAATCTTTGGGCGGCTTAAAGGTAACTGAAATTGAACGATTGATTCAGTTGTATAATCAGCCGACAGAGAGTTTGATTATTTCGGAAGGTAACGATAGAAAAAAACGACCGACTGACGGTGGAAATGTAAATAGTTGCAATTACACCGACGGGTTTTTATGAGGTGTTGCCGTATTACTTATCGATAGGTATGACCGCTGCAGAGTTCTGGAATGATGATCCTTGGCTCGCAGCGGCATATCAAAAAGCAGATGAATTTCGGCGGCAAAAATGCAGCGAAGAAATGTGGTTGCAGGGATTATATATTTATAATGCCTTTTAATGTTGTTATTGGAAATGCTTTGAGAAAAAGGGACACCCGCAGAAAAGTATCTTGAAGAGCCGATTCGTATTTACTCCGCTAAGTGAGCAGGAAAAAAGAAGAAAAGCAGAGAAAGAGCGTCGTAAGACTATAGAATATTTTAATAGGCTTGCCAAGAAATTTGAAAGCTGTGGGACATGAAAATGCGCGCGCAAATCAAAAAAATATTTGAAATGCGCGCGCCTTGTTTTCAATGACGCTTTAATAATATAACTGCAATTGCAATTATCAGTAAGAGCATTGCAATGATAAACAGTATGTATCCAAAATTGATGATAACAAAAATAGGTATCCCCAATACAAGGCATAGTAGAATTTCCTTCGAATACTTCTCTTTTTTACGTCGCATATCTATACTCTTCCTTTATAAGTTTGATTATGTCGTCAAAGATAGCTTACCATATTGATTTGATATTGTCTATTGTGGTAAGATTAGGAAAAGAGAGTGACAGAGTTGAAAAAGAGTGGAAGATATTATCCGTATATTATGCGTGATTTTTTTACTATTGCGGGAATTTTGTTTTTGTTATGGATTTTTCTTCAATTGTATGAGATTGAATATGAAAATCTTAATTTGGGAGTAAATATTTGTAATTTGTTGCCGGTTTTGTGTGTCACATTATTGCTTGTATCAGTTGCTATGGTAGCGATTGTTAAAATGAAAAGTTAAACGAAAAAGTCTTTTTTACCATTGGTTGCGTTAATTGCAGCATTTTTATTAATATCCTTATGCTATTTCGTTAAAAGCGAAGATTATAGACTTGAGAAAATGGCAACTGATTCTTTTTTTGAAAATGTGAATCCAGAAATAAGGCGTACTACAGAAAAAACAATAGATGGATTAGAAGATATTATTAATTAAATATGAATATAAAGCAAAGCATATTCTGAAATTTCTAAACGGAGGAGCGAAATGAAGAATTTTGTTTTTATACTGTTAGCCGGTTTGATGACAATAGGGCTGATTGGATGTTCTAATAATAATTGGCAGGAAGAAGCTGCTGAAAGGGACAAGATAAGCGAAGAAATGCACCGACAAATCGCGGAAATAGAAAATGAAATTTCAGATTCATCCGAAAGCAATGTGGCATCTCAAAATAGTTTTTCTGAACAGGTGCTTGAAGCAGCGAGGAAATGCTATAATCTAACGGTAGACTACATAAATGGAGCGCTTTCTTTCCAGAATGCTAAAGAACAAATTGAGGGGATAATTGAAGAGTATAAAGACACCAATATATTAGATATTCCCGAGTTCAATAGAATACCTATTTTCTTTAACGCGAATACCGATGAACCTGAAAATGAGTATCTTTACAATGGGATAGCAGAACTCCAAAAAGTATTTATACTCAGAAGAGCAACAACCTCCTCAACCGGAAATAGAGTCTGGAAAGGTATTATACTCTGATAGCGAAATATCTATTGCATATAGCGGGACAGTACAGTACGAATACACATATTCATCTGATGGATTGATGTCCCTAAAGCGGCCATTGTTTTTTCAGTAACCAACAAAACAGGAGAAAACCTGACATTGACATTCAGTGATCTCCATGTGAATGGAATTGATAGCGGATATACCAAAAAGCTATTCAGTAGCATCAAGCAAGGACGATTCTGTTGAAGTAAGAGACGGATGCGTTGCCGGAAACTGTGGAGAATATTCATGCCAATGGTTTTATCATGTTCGACGATTACACTACCTCCGATTTTAACTTTTAAAAATAATGCTGCACAATTGAAAATTTAGTTGTTGCAACGGCAACAGTAAGACAAAGGGTCGTAAGCGAAAGCTTATGACCCTTTATTTTTTTGGTAAAAGGCGGTGAAGTAATGAGCGTAGAAATTGATACTTTAGAAGTAGAAGTGCGAACGAGTGCGAAACAGGCAAGTTCAGGAATATCCGATTTAACATCTTCGCTTGAAAGGTTAAAAACGGTTGCAAAAAGGAGGAGCCGGACTAACCGCAGTATCCAAGCAATTGCAAGCGCTAACTTCATCTACGCAAGGAGCGGTGGGCGCCAGCCAAAGGTAAGTAATCTTGCTTCTGCTTTAAGCAAACTGCAAGGAATCCAAAAATCAAGCGGATGAACTCGGTAGCAAATGCGCTAAAAAAATTAACGAAATAAACCTGTCTAATATCTCAGTAGATAAGATGCAGTCGCTTACAACTGCATTAAACGAACTGGGAAGTGTTCAAAAATCAGATGGTCTAAATAGTGCTGTAAATGCACTAAGAAAAATCCCTGATATTATTGATAGCTTGGATGATTCAAAATTATCTCGATTTGCTACGCAGATGAATAAGGTGGCGGCATCTATTCACCCATTAGCGACAGAGATGCAAAAAAGTATCCAATGGATTTTCGGCGTTCCCCATCCGTATTCAAAAGATAATATCAAGTAATGCAGGGCTAACAGCTTCCAATACAAAAGCAGCAAAATCGTTCAGCCTGTTTAGTAACAACATAACAGGAACGCTTGCAAACATAACCCTTTTGGTTATGATAGACAAAAATAGCGGATGTTGTATCTGATTGGTTAAAAGCGCCAATGATTATGTTGAAAATATAAATCTTTTCCAAGTTTCAATGGGAGAGTTCTATAATCAGGCATATGAATATTCGCAGCTTGTAAATGACAAATTAGAATCGACCCATCTGAATGGATGCGCAATCAGGGCGTATTTATGTCAATGGCGAATGGTTTTGACTTGCCAGAGATCAGGCATATGCCTTGAGCGAGGGTTTGACCGAACTCTCCCTACGACCTTTCTTCTGTACAACGAGGATGTTGAACATGGCTGCAATCCGCTTTATCGGGCGAAATCGAGCCACCTGTCGCTTGGGCATTTCCATCAGTCAGGCAACACTTCAAGAGTATGCATTGAGCATGGAATCAATTTATAGAAGCAAATGACTGAGCAGGAAAAGGCGATACCAGAACCTTAGTTCTTATGGAGGGGCAGGACGTGAAGGATTGGTGACTTTGCAAAACCTTGGAGAGTCCGGGCAAATAGCCTTCGCGTATTGAATCAGCAAATTACTCAACTTGACGAGCATTAGGACAAGTTTTGCGCCTATTCTAATTCAAGTCATTCCTTATATACAGGCATTTGTAGAAATCGTGACAGAGGGCTATACAGAAATTTGCGACTCTGGTCGGATTTACGATGCCTAATTGGAACGATGATATTACATCAGGTGCAGATGATACAACCGATTCAATGGAAGATGCAACAGAGGCCACCAAAGAACTTAAAAATGCACTGTTAGGGGTATTGACGAACTAAACATTCTTTCACCAAATAGCAAACCTTCGAACGAAAAAATGATTCGGGATGGTAAACGATATTGACCTAATATTTGGGACCAAGAAGTGATAGAAAATTTGGTGGTCCAAGATTGATGTGCTAAAAGAACCTTTGAAAGACCTTTTGAAAATTACATTATCCCTATAGGGGATTAGCGGCTTGAAAATTTCTTCATAGCTTATTCCCGAACTTGGCAGGCTAACAAATATCTTAGGCGGTATTCTGGTCACAACCGAATTGCACTATTAGTTGACAGCATAACGGATATTATCTTTGGAGATGGCCTGACTTGGGAAATTTGAAGGTGGAGCACGAGCAGGGTTAGATATATGCTTGGAAAGGCATCTCGGATTAATAGGGATTGGGGGAGCAATGGTTGGCTTAGGCTTGTCACTTGTAATGTATATCTCAAATTAAAGATGGGTTAAACATTGGGAATGTTCTTCTGGCGTTGTTGGAGGTGAGCGGCATTTAGAGCAGGTTTAGCCTTTGGGTTAGCTAAAATGTGTGGATCGGTGGTCTTGTCGGTATAGATTGTCTTTAGTTATATCATCTGTTATATCGATATTAGATGATGGATTAAACATAAAAAAATGGTTTGTTAGGTCGGATTGAAGTCAGGAGCGGAATAGGTTTTCGGATGGGCGGTTTGCTCAGGGTGAGGATTGGCGCGGTCATCGGTATTGGACTAACATTGTGGATTGAAGGAATATTTTCTCAAATTTCGGATGGAGCAAATCCTGCAAATACATTTATGTCCACTTTGGGGCAATATGCCAACCGGTCTGATTTATAGCGGGTAAAGCGACAGGTGGACTTGTAGGTATTATAGTTGGTGCAGCATTGACATTTCAAGGGAATTAATTCACAGATAGAGAATGGAGCTAAATATTCTCGATGAAATTAAACTGTTTTAAGCACGGCGTTGGCTGGAGCCGGTATGGTGGTTGAGTGACCAGCTGGAGCAGGTGTTGGAGCAAATGGCTTGTGGCGGGTGATGAAATTTAACGGTGCAGAAGGGCTTTTAACAGAGGATTTTCAGGTTATGAAAATATATTGTATAGATGCGCGGGAAGCATCTGAGAGCTATGGCTTTCGGACACATTGAAAATGGGTAGAGAATCTAAATACTATAGCTGCTGATTATGGTGTTGCAAGTCAACTTGTGGATGAAATTTACAATTAAACGAAAATGCCAATGCATCCTTCATGAATTGCAGTTGATGGCAGTAAAATGGTTTGTCACATGGATGGTTTTCGCTTTATCGATGAAACAACCGGAAGAGTGATAGAATCAAAAAGCCGCAGTTGAAGAATTAATCTCATCCTGCAGAAGCAAGCTTCAGATGGAAGCTATGTATGACTTGCTTGTCCAAACTTATAAAGATCAGTATCGCTAATTTTAGTGATATGACGCAAGCGGCTAAAGATTACGATGCGGCCAACGAAGCACTTAAACAATTCAATCTGAATTAAATGATACAGGATTGCTTGAGCTAAGCTGACGGTCTGAATTAAAAGCTGCAATAAAGGAACAAACAGCAGCTATGGAATCGGCTCAGGGGCATATGCTGAAACATTTAGTCTATACAAGGAACTCGACGATACGATAAACATATACCGGCATGCTGGGACTGGATATGAAGATGGTGAATCCGGTGTGGAAATGGTGTAAAAGATGGACTTGTGAGTGCTGAAAGTACTTTAAATGAGTTCAAACTGCTAATTTTAGCATTCAAGAATGGGAAGCTATTGGAGAAAACATAGCATCTGGTATTGCAAGCGGAATTAGCAAAATTCTGGAATTGTAGAAGAAGCAATAAATAATCTTGGTAGCGGAACTTCTGTGCGCGTAGCAGGATCGTTTTCTGGCCGTAGCGGAGGGCGAAATACAACGGTATCCGCTTATGCGAACGGCGGCTTCCACTGTTGGACAACTTTTCCTCGCTCGTAGCAGTGAGCAGAACTGGTTGGAACTATTGGGGGAAGAACCGCAGTCGCAAATAATGACCAGATCGTATCCGGCATTGCAGAAGCAAATAACGGCGTAATCAACGCAGTGATGGCATGGGACAAGCAATCGTCAAGGCGATTAACGATCAGGAAACTTCTGTTCAGTTGACGGTAAAGTTGTATCCCGTGCATTGTATTTTTACAATCAGCAGGTATCCAGAGAGAAAGGCTCGGCTTGTAACGGAGGTGTCGCAAGATGACACTTACTGTTGCTGGAATTGATATGATCCCCTTACATTGCGTATGGGGGTCTACAATGGCAACGGGCGGATGTTGACGGAGAGGCTGCAGGACGTACAACATTATCAGGAACGACGATTCGTGATCGCATAGCGATAAAGATTCGATGGATATTACTTTGCCGCCCCTTAAGGGCAGATGAGCTTATCTCTTTATTTTATCTGCTATAGAGCCGGAGTTCGTGACAGTCACATATACCGACCCAGTTACTAAACACAATAAAATCAGATCAATTTTATTCCAATAATTTTCCTGCTACTTTCGCAATGAAAGACCGAGCGGGGAGGGAATGGTGGAGTGGTTTAACATTCCCACTGATTTTGAGGTAAGAGGTATGACAGGAAATACAATATTTTATGCTGATAGGACATTTACAGACGAAAAAATAGTTTTGCCAAGTGGCAATATGCCGAGAGAACGCTCCTTGCTTTCGGGACGTATTGGCAATTGACCTTTAGTTTTTGATGTTATCAGCGAAGATGGACACTTGTTAACTTTATACGCAATACCCCGCTGACCTACTACCACAATGACGCAAATGGGCATCTTCTATGTCCAGAAGATATCCCGTACATCCATCAACACCTACCGCTTTGACTGCACCTCCACCGTCGGCCTGTTAGACGAATCCTATCACAATGGAGGCATCTATACCGGCCAGACGGTAGATGAGGTGGTTACGGATATTTGCAGTCCGTATCTCGCTATTGTAAAGAACAATATCAAGAGTATCAAGCTGTATGGCTGGCTCCCCATCGCCACAAAGCGCGAGAACCTGACGCAAGTCCTGTTTGCGATCGGCGCGACGCTCAAGGTGGATTATAACGGGTAATCCGCATAGAGGGGTTGTGGGATTCCCCAGTCAGCGGAGATCGATGCAGACCATATGTACAGCGGAGGCTCGGTCGAATACGCAACGCCCGTGACGCAGGTTATCGTAACGAGCATGCTTATAACCAGACCGCGACGGAAACAGTAGACCTGTTTGAGGGTACCGCATCGGCTGGCGATAAGATCATTTGACGAACCGTGTTATGACTCGTTGCAGACGGATTCAGCATTACGGAATCCGGTGCAAATTACGCGATTGTAACTGCGGGTAGTGGAAGCTGACGGGCAAGAAGTATGTGCATACCACAAGACAAGTAATCAAGAATATCGCGCCGAAAACGCGGGACCTGGATAGACCAGTCGGACAGCGTGGTAAAGGTCGAGAGCGCGACGCTTGTTTGCGCTTGCCAACTCAAACGCCGTTGCCGACCGCCTTGTAAACTACTATTCCTGCAACGAGCGCATTGTAAGCGATGTGCTGGTGCAAAGCGAATCACCGTGCGATGTGGTGAGCATTGTACATCCATACGGCGGTACGGTAGAGGGCTGCATTGAATCCTCGGATATTACAATGTCGAAAAGCTGAAATCAAATGAAAGCGTCCTTGTCGGGCACAAGCCGCAGAACATTGGGGATGTGGAGTATTACGACAAATCGGAGATATTGACCGCCTCGGGTAACTGGACAGTGCCGGACGGCGTTACCAGTGTCCGTGTTGTGCTGATAGGCGGCGGGCAGGAGGCCAATGCGGCAATAAAGGAGAGAGCAGCACACGGGTTACAGCTTTTTTTCCAGCGGCCTTGCGCCTGCGCAGTACAGCGGATATGGAGTCGGCCTCGCCGGTAAAGGCGGTCCAGAGGAAACGGAGGCCATGGGGGAAAGTATTCCAAACCAATATTTCTGTGACTGCCGGACAAACCTTTCAATTTCAATTGGACAGGGAGAGAGGGGGCAGCGTTTTCCACATCGATGCCAAATGGCACTGAGGGTGGAAACACGACCTTTGGAGGACCTGACCTCCGCAAATGGGACTTATTCCGACAGCGGTTTTATAGATACCTTTACAGGGACTACATATGCAGAAAAAAGGACAGGAGGCATCTCGGGGAGGAAACGGAAACCGGCGGCGCTAACTCATATCCTACCGGTGAAAATGTATTGGAGATCACTATAGGAAATTCGATAGTGGATGAAGATGGAGTAACGTGGCGGGTAGGAAGCACACAAACAGAGGGTGGAGTCATTGTAACAAGAGCGCGCTTTTGCAACTGGAACCGGAGACGGAGGTTTAGATGACGGATATGGTGGCGCGAACGCATCCGCGCAGTGCGGCAGCGGGTGCGGCAGCCGGAACGAACGGAACAAATGGCACAGATATGGGAACAGTGTCCGCGAGAAGAAGCGGAAGCACTGTTTACGTCAGCGCAAACGGCGTTTCTGCCTTGAATGGCGCTACCCCGAGTAAGGTTCCGAAAACGGCTTCGATTGGGCGCGGTGGACGCGGTGGATACGGTGGCGGCGGTATCCGGTCACGGTATGGCGCTTGTAGCAAAACGCACAGGAAGTGCGGTATCGAATGTCAGTGGTTCAGCCCTATGGCGGCAGTACAGCCGATGGAGGCAACGGAGGAAAGGGAGGACGAGGCGGCGATGGCTGCGTTATCCTCTATTACCCCAGCCTAAAGAAAGCAGCGCGGGCGGTGCTGTGAAAGATAAAACGGGAAAATCATCCTGATAAATACGCAAGAAAGCTGGTGGTTTAATGGCTACGATGGGAAATACACAAGCGAGCAAATTGATGTCTGCTGGATGCGCTGACCGCAGGAACAGCAGGATATTACACCAGCAAATACGGCGGCGAAGAAATGGATGCCCTGCTTTGACAAAGTGGCAGCTTCAAATGTCTCACTGGCCGCAGCCAATGTCTCGCTGTCCGAAAAGGTGCAGCAGCTTGAAAACCCGCATTGCGGCGTTGAGGAGAGGTTACAGTGTGAATTATCCTGAAATTTTTTCGATAACTGGACGCTCTCCGCGTCATGTGACGTAATTGCGCGGCAGTATGATACATAACTCCCGCGCCTCTATGTTGTTGGCGAGCTGCCGGAGGGATACGAGTGGGACATGCTGGTGTCCGTAGAGGATAACCTCAATATCATACGCCTGTCGCCATGGATGAGGGCATTGGTGCTGTCCTGACAGACGACCAGCTTGCATTCGGCAACGTGGCTTTACACCATGCAGCTTAGAGGGACACAGGGGATGTTGTCCGGCACACGAACAAGATTTATCCATACATACCGGACAGCCTTTCAGGGGATGCACAGTGGCCGACGATTCCATCCGAGTTCTCCGATTATGAAAAAGCGGCTGAAGAACTGGACAACCATCCCCCGGATGCCGGGCGACAATGGATTTTTGGCTGATCTGGAACACGGACACACATGAATACGAAGAATCCGGACGTCCTGCTTCCGAGCGGTACAGGTTCGGGAAATGTATCGTCCAAAGAACAATGTGATAAAGGTATTAGACCTTGCGGAATATGAGGAGCTTCCTGCGCCGACGCAAGGACGCTGTACCTGGATCAGGGGGTGAGGGATGATAAGTGTCGGTGCTGATGCAATATCCCAATTGTTTATAAAGCGATATGGGGGATAAAAACCGCAGCAATCGGAAACGAAATCATTTATACCCGCCGTGGAGGATACTTTTTAATTTCGAACTGAATGAGCAATACGTAACTGAACGAAGCACACTG
>VOFH01004281.1_pt1 | contig 28974 bp, 37 predicted proteins | sample 5384091 | NCBI WGS metagenome assembly VOFH01 (sample SAMN12384727, study PRJNA508395) | human gut metagenome | isolation source: healthy gut G | host: Homo sapiens
TTGCGCAGAACAGCCCGTCCTGATAGGTGACTGTACTTACTCCACCAGATTTTTCTGCGATATGGCGGACGGACTGGATTCCGATGCCGTTTCCCTTGCGCTTGGACGAGCGGAAAACTCCGCTATTTTCGTTGATCTCCCCGTCAAAGGCGTTTTCCGCTTCGATCAGCACGAGCCGCGCGGCATGGACATACGCGGTGACCTCGATCTTCCGCCGGGCGGGAGCGGTGCGAAGGCTGGCTTCGAATGCGTTTTCCAGAAGATTCGAAAGCACCAGACACATATCGATCTCGTCCACGGGAAGCGTCTGCGGCAGATCCAGCTTGGCACAGAAGGGAACCCCCTCACGCTTTGCAAGGGCACAGTAATAGCCTACAACACTGTCCGCCGCCCGGTTTTCGCAAAAGCTCATATCCAGCTCCGGGATGCGGGAGACGGTTTTTGCAAGATAAGCCTTCAGACCGTCCAAATCTCCCGCTTCAGCCAGCGCGGAGAGCTGATTCATCTGGTGGCGCATATCGTGCCGTGCCTGCCGGGCTTCCTCGATGGCGGCTTTCAGGCTTTCGTAGCGCTGCTGCTGCATGGAAAGAAACTGGTTCTCCTGCTGCAATCTCGCGTTCCGGTTGATGCTGATCGCCATAAGAAGGAAGATCGCGTTAAAGAAGAGCATCAAAAACAAAAGCGCGATGCTCATAACGATGTAGACCTGCAAGACCCGCCCGGTCTGAAGCGTCGTCGGGTAACGCGGGATCATGAAAAGGTTCAGCAGAATGAACACAAGCGGCAGCACCCAGAACGCATACCATGTCTGCGCAAAGTTATCATCCTCCACCATCATGCGCACTGCGTGGGTGGCGGGATAATACGCTGCGGCAGTGATCAGCCAGCAGACCGCATTATAAAAAATGCAGGCAGCAAAACAGAACCACGGCTTATCCGGCGGCAGCTGCTGCCGCAGTGTGATCGCCGTGCCGATGGCGCGGGATAAGCTGTTCAGGCAGGCGAACACCGCGCAGACCGCCAGCGCAATCGTTCCGGACTTCCAGAGAGAGGTCTGCAATGTTTTGACATACAGAAGGCTCGCCGCAAGTGTGATAACCAGCAGGGGGAGCGCAGTCGGGCTGTTGAAACAATAGCAAAGCAGTCCGCCGCCAAGGCAAAGCCCGAGCAGCAGCGGCACTGCCCATGCCGCAAGCCTTGCGGGCGGCTGCTTCAAATAAGAGCGCACCGGAAAATACGCGAGCAGCAGACCCGGAAAGACCACGGTGAGCTCCAAAATCGGGCGCAGGAGGTCCTTCAACCCACACGCCCCCTTTGCAATAGAAACTCCATAAATGCCTGCCGGGCTGCCTTTAAAAGCTCCTGACTGACATAGATGCGGCTGCCGTCCGTCATACAAAAGGCGGCATCCTGAAAATCGGCAGCGTTCTCCATATTGACGATTGCACCGCGACCGCAGACGAAAAACCGAGGGTCTTTTTTGAGCGGCTCTGTGAACGCCTTGAAGCTCTGGCGCGTGGCAAGCGTTTTGCCGGCGGTGGTGCGGATGCTGATCATGTGGGCAAAATGCTCGGCGGAAACGATATCCCGGTAGCACAAACGGATGTCACTGCCATCGACCTTCACCGTCAGAATCGGCTCGGGGCGCGGAAGCTTTGAGAACATCTCATCCAGCAGGGCAGAAAGCTCGGCTTCGGAAAAGGGCTTGACCAGATAATGAAGCGCCCGCACCTGAAAGCCCTCGAGCGCATGGTCTGTCGAGGTCGTGGTAAAAACCAGAAGGCAGTCTGCATCGGTTTTTCGCAGCTCCTTTGCCGCCTCCATGCCGCTTAAGCCTTCCATGTAAATGTCCAGAAATGCGGCGGAAAAACGCTGCTCGTTTTCTGCCGCCAGAAAAGCCTCTCCGCTGTCAAATTCCAGAAGCTCCGCCTCTGTGCCGCGCGCGCAGCTGCCGCACCAGGCGCTCCTTCAGTTGCGCGCGCTCCGCATCGAGGTCATCGACAATTGCAATTCTCATGCTATACCGGAAAGCTGCTTACAAACAGCTTCCAACCTCCTTTATAAAATCTTTCATCCTGATTATAGCACAGTTGCCCGGTTCTGTCGCAGCAGAAACCGGGATTTCGTGCCGGAAACCGGGCTTTCGTGCCAAATGCCTTGAAAAAGCTGCGCCTGCCCGTATACTGAAGACAGAAAAACCCCCAACGACGGCAGAAGGAAAGGAGGGGTGTTGTGCATCGAATCGCCGTGCTGACAAACAGCATGGCGCAGGAAGCCTTTTTAGCAGAGCAGCTCCTACGGTTCTGCGCCGAGCATTGTTTGTTTCCCCAAATGGATTGTTACCGCGATCAGGAAAGCTTTTTTGAAGCCGCACACAACGAGCCGCTGACCAATGCCTTGATCGCCCTGCCGGGTGTCGATGGCTTGAACGCGGTAGAGCATCTGCGCACACTTTGTCCCCAAACGCGCATCATCTGGTGCAGTGACCTGAATTTTTCGCTCCACGCCTTCCGGCTGCGTGCAGACTACTTTCTGCTCGAGCCGGTGACCGAAGACGCTTTACGGCAGGGCTTTTGCAGCTGGCTGGACAAGAAAGCGCCGCTCCGGTCTGACCGCAACGAACACAACAAGGAGAACGGTTTATGAAAAAGAGAAATATCATCCATTCTGCGTTAAGCCTGTCCCTGACAGCTGCCCTGTGCCTTTCCATGGCTGCCTGCGGCGGAACGCAGCTCCCTGCGGACAGCAGCGCCGCTTCGGCAGCTCCCGCACAGCCTGCTGCGGTACAGCCCGCGGCGGAGGAACCCACCTCTACGGCACTGCCCGTGAAAGCCCTGCACCCCAAGCAGGTAGATGAGAACCCCTACATGGCAAAGAGCGACGCCAACATTCACCACGACGGCTACAATACCGACTCTACGGATGAAGTCCTGCCGCTTGGCATCTATCCGGAGATCAATGTTTCCTATGAAAAAACCAACGCGAACGCTTCGCCTGCCATTTACTTTGACAGCTACGGCCACGCAGTCGTTCCTCTGCTCGGCGGCATCGCCATCCGCGATCTGAACGCGGAGGAAACCACGACGCTGGGCTATTTCTCTCCAAAGCAGCATGACGGCGGCGGTTACGTCATCCAGAGCTCCTATACGTTCCTGGACTCGGAAAACCGCATCGTCTGCCCCACCAGCAACAACCATGTGCTGATGCTGCGGGCAACCGATGAAGCAGGAAACGTCCTGCCTGAATTTGAAAAGGTACTGGACATTGACATCAAGGCGGCAGCCGAGGCCGCGCTCGGCAAGGAGCTGACGCAGAATCTTCTGTCCGTGGTTTTTGACTACGATGGAAACCTCTGGTTTGCAACCGGCGGCTTCCGCATCTATCCCGAGCGTGAGCAGCAGGGCGTGCTCGGCTACATCGCCCACTCGGCGATCAAGGCAATCCTGAACGGAGAGCAGGCCGACCTTTCGAAGGCCGTCTTCGTCTACGGACTGGCGCTCGGCGAGGGCGCGGAAAACGGGATTGCCGCCTCCAAGGACGGCGCGGTCATCCTGACAAACCAGAACTGCTATCTGCTGCGTGCCAATAACGGTGTCGAGGCTGTCTGGTGCACACCGTATGAGAGCGTCGGCGCGAAGGTCAGCGGCGAAAACGACAAGACCACCGGCGGCGGTCTTGCCTGGGGCGGCGGCTGCTCCCCGTCGCTGACGCCGGATCTTGTGATGTTCACCGACAACGCGGATCCAGTCAAGCTGCTGGCGCTCGATATGAAGACCGGTGAGATCGTTGCAAGCATGCCGGTGCTGGATGATCTGCCCGAGGGCTATCAGGTGGCGATTGAAAACTCTGCCATCGTCTATGACGACAGTGAGGGCACCGTCAGTACTATCGTGTGCAACTGGTTCGGCGCAGGCAGCGCAGGCCTTGCCAATCCCAACAGTGACTCTTCCATCCAGAGCTACGCCAACATCTATGACATGAACTGGCTGACGAAGGGCAACTGCATGATCGCGCCCGGCGTCGAACGTGTCGATACCATCAAAACCGATTCCGGCTATGAGATGAAAAGCGTCTGGTGCCGCAATGACTTGAGCGACACATCGATTATGAAGTTCTCCACAGCAACCGGCTATATTTACGGCTATGTGCAGGATCTGGAAAGCGGCATGTGGCAGTACCTCATTCTGGACTTTGCCACCGGCGAGACGGTATTCACCATGGACGTCTCCAACAAATATGGCTACAATAACATGGCTATCGGTATGTATGCCGGAAACAGCGGCAACGCGCTCTACTGCCCGACGGGCTATCTGGAGCTGCTCAGATTACAAGATCGCTTCGTCTATCTGCCCGAAATGCCGTACCGAGAGGTCAATCTCGATAAGGCCGCGCGGAACGTACTGACACAGGAACAGTTTGAGCAGGCCGGCGGCGAGGGTACGGTCGCGAGCTGGCGCAATACTGTGACGGTCGAAAATGTTCATCCCAACACGACGGTCTCGTTCCGGATGAACAATCTTTCCGGAAGCGTCGCTGATTTGAAGCTCTATGCCTACGGTGCAGACGGAAAGCTGGCGGAGGTCAGCAAAGAGCTGTGGACGATCACGGATGAAGCTGGGACTGGCGTGGATACCCTGGCCGACGGCACACTGTATGAGCTACGTGTGAGCGTCGCGGACGGTGGCGTCGCACCACGCTTGCCGCCGACGGCGCGAAGTATGCGCAGAAACTCGGCCAGTGGATCTATTACGGCAAGCCCATCGGCGACTTCGGCACGGAGTATACCTACCGCGCGATGGTAGCGCTGGTGGGGCTTGGCGCCAACACCGTGGACGTGGCAATCTATCCCAAGACAGCGGTGGATGAGACCGGCGCAGCGCTGACCGGAGAAAAGAAGTATACGCTCCACTTTGAAACCCTTCCTCCCACGCTGGAGGGCGGCTTCTGGTCCGTGACCGCCTACGGAGAGGATGATTTCCTCATTGACAATTCCATCGACCGCTACTGCATCAACGACCGCTCCGACTTCAAGCTGAATGCGGACGGCACATTGGATATTATCCTGTCCAAGGATGCACCGGAAGACACCTCTAACTGGCTGCCTGTTTCCGACGGGGAATTTCATCTGTTCATGCGGATCTATGTACCGGATATGACAGCACTGGATAGCTGGCAGCCGCCTGTTATCCGCGAACAATAAGGAAATGGAGAAAGAATGGCTATGAAACGTATTGCAGCAATGCTTCTTACATCGGTACTGCTGCTGTCCTGCGTCGGCTGTGCGCAGGATGGGCGCAAAGAGCCGGGCGCGGAAAAGGCAGACCTGGGTCTGACCGCCGAGGTCAAGCCCGCCACAGACTTTACGGCAAAGGCAAATGCCGCCGTCTACGATGAACTTGACTTTGATGATAAGCAGGAATATGAATTCGCCACCCGCGGACTGATCGACGCGCCGGAAGCACTGGAACTGAAGGACGAGGATGGGACGATTCTCTGGAGTCAGGAAGCCTATGCGTTCCTGGACGATTATGAAAAAGCGCCTGACAGCGTAAATCCCAGCCTCTGGGAGAACACGAAGAACAACCATGCCTATGGTCTTTTTGAAGTGACAGATGGCATCTATCAGGTCCGCGGCTATGACATGACAAATCTCACCGTTGTCAAGGGCGATACCGGCTGGATCGTCTTTGACACGCTGATGAGCGTGGAGTGCAGTCAGGCTGCCATGCAGCTGATCGAAAAGAATCTTGGTAAATTCCCGGTCAAGGCCGTCATCATCTCTCATTCCCACGCCGACCATTTTGGCGGCATCGCCGGCGTGATGGCGAAAGAGGATAAGGCAGACGAGACACTTTCTATTGAAGATCAGCTCGCCAGCGGCAAGATCCCCGTGATCACGCCTGTGGGCTTCACGGAGCATTCCGTGAAGGAAAATGTCTACGCCGGTAAGGGTATGGGCCGCCGCAGCAATTATCAGTACGGTATCCTGCTGACCCCCGGCGTGACCGGCAAGCTGGCGCAGGGCATCGGCATGGGACAGTCCACCGGAACGGTCTCCTTTATGACGCCCAGCTATGAAATCACGCAGTCCGGCGAAAAGCTGACGATCGACGGTGTGGAGCTGGAGTTCCAGCTCACGCCGGGTACGGAAGCGCCCGCCGAAATGAACACATGGCTGCCCCAGTACAAGGCGCTTTGGATGGCGGAAAACTGCACCGGCACGCTCCACAATCTCTACACGCTGCGCGGCGCGGAGGTGCGCGACGGCGCGGCATGGGCAAGCTATATCACCGAGGCCATTTCCCTTTACGGCAAGGACGCGGAGGTCACCTTCCAGTCCCACAACTGGCCGCACTGGGGAAACAACGTGGTGAACGACTACATGGTCAACACGGCTGCCGTGTATAAGTTCATCAACGACCAGACTCTGACCTATATCAATCAGGGCTACACCAGCGATGAGATCTCCAACATGATCGAGCTGCCGGAGGCGCTCAATAAAATTTGGTACACCCGCCAGTACTACGGGACGGTCGCCCACAACGCCAAGGCGGTCTACCAGAAGTTCATGGGCTGGTATGACAGCAACCCTGTCAACCTGAACCCCCTCATGCCAAGCGACAGCGCAAAAAAATGGGTGGAGTACCTGGGGGATGTTGACAAGGTCCTGCAAATGGCAAAGGCGGATTTTGACAAGGGTGAATATCAGTGGGTCGCCGAGGTCACAAACACCATCGTCTTTGCCGACCCGACGAACACCGATGCGCGGCTTCTGTGTGCCGATGCACTGGAGCAGCTGGGGTATCAGGCGGAGTCCGGTCCGTGGCGAAACGAATATCTGACCGCCGCGCAGGAGCTGCGCCATGGAAACGCCAATTTCACCGCTTCCACCAAATCTACCGGCGACATGGTCAAGGCCCTCTCCGCGCCCATGCTGTTTGACTATATGGCCATTGTCATGGACAAGCAGGCGCTGGCTGACCGCGACTTCACCATGAACGTGATCCTGCCTGACGTGGGCGAACAGCACATGCTCCGCGTGAAGAATGGTGTGCTGCTGGTCTATGCGGATACATTGTCTGATGATGCAGACGTGTCTATTACCTGCCCGAAAAATGCGCTGTTTGCGATCCTGACCAACAATCAGGAAACGGTTACACAGGCCGTCAAGGTCGAGGGCAGCGCAGAGCTGCTGACGTTGATGATGGAGAATATGAACCAGTTCCCGATCACCGGGACCAACCCCTTCAACATCATCGAGCCGTAACGGCTTCGCGGGGCGGTCCGTGGGAAGACCGCCCCGCTCGAGAAAAACAGCAAGATGCTTTCAACGCAAATCAAAAGCTGTCTGGTTATGTTGAAACAGACAGCTTTTTGCAACCGCATACGGTTGCCCTGCACACCCGAATCTGTCAGCCAACAGTAAAAATTAGAATTACTTCCTTATCACTGTTAAGCCAACGGTTTCCGGGGTTTTTTTTTTGATTCTGCTGTTTCCTTTTGAGGAAATTTGATGCTCTCTACCCCCTTTTTAATGGGTTAACCAAATACGGCATTTTCATCGCTACAATGAAGTCAGATCAAAGGACGGAGGTGCCTGATATGTTCAGACGCAAAAAGGATAAGCGAATTGTACCTTGCGGCTATCATAAACTAAGGAGGTCGATAATCTAAAAATGTGTGCAGTGCGACTTCTATTCGCCCATGAAATGTGCGTAGCGGATTGACAATCGCCCATGTTTTGTGTATAATGAAGCAGAAACCTCATGCTGGAGAGTGATTCAGATGTATTTGAAAAGAAAAGTAGATGCTTTTTTAGAGGAATGGAAAGCAGATAAAAACAGAAAGCCCCTTATTGTCAAGGGAAGCCGTCAAATAGGCAAAACGGAATCGATCCTGCATTTTGCTGCCGATCATTACGAAAATGTGATCGAGATCAATTTTGTCCGTGACGAGAAATACAAGGGAATTATCGCGGACGGATATGAAGCTGCTGACATTATCAAGAACATTTCACTCATTGACCCGACAAAGAAGTTTGTGCCCGAAAAGACGCTGATCTTCTTCGACGAGATTACGGAGTTTCCGGAAATTGCAACATCGCTCAAGTTCTTCTGCATAGATGGGCGGTTTGATGTGATTTGCAGTGGGTCAATGCTGGGAGTCAATTACAAGAAGATCGAAAGCAACAGCGTAGGGTATAAAAAAGACTATGAGATGTTTTCGATGGATTTCGAGGAATTCCTGTGGGCAAAGGGTTATGGAGATGACACAGTAGAGAATCTGCTTTCCCACATGAAGGAATTCAATCCTTTTAGCGAGTTGGAGATGAATGTCTTCCATTCGCTGTTTCTGGATTACAATATCCTTGGCGGAATGCCTGCTGTCGTCGCGGAGTATATCGAGCGAAACACCTTTGAGGGATCGCTTGATACGCAGAAGCAGCTCATAGCGGACTATAAAGAAGATATTCGCAAGTATGCCAGCGGAATCGATCAAACAAGAATTATCAATGTGTTCAACCGGGTCGCGCCGCAGCTTGCAAGGGAAAATAAAAAATTCCAGATTTCCAAGGTGGCAACCGGTGCAAGATTCCGGGATTATCGAGGATGCGCAGAGTGGCTTTCGGATGCAGGTATGGTCAACATCTGTTACTGCATGGAGTTTCCGGAGCTGCCGTTGGGAGGTAATTACGAGCCTGACACATTCAAGCTGTATTTTGCGGATACGGGTCTTTTGGTATCCATGCTGGATGATGAATCGCAGGAGGATTTAAGAGCCAATAAGAACCTGGGTGTTTATAAGGGAGCCCTCTATGAGAACATGGTAGGAGAAGCTCTCATCAAGCAAGGATATAAGCTGTTCTATTACAAAAAAGAGAATTCCACACTGGAAGCCGATTTCTTCATTCGTTCAACCGCATCCTTGATTCCTGTTGAAGGAAAGGCGAAAAGTGGGCGGGCAAAATCAATGAAAACATTGATTGCCTCTGATCACTACCCGGATATCAGATATGGGATTAAGTTCTCAAAGAACAATATCGGGCATGAGGACAGGATATACACTTCTTGCTGAAAAAGATTTATGGTTGGTTTTCACGCTGCGGAATAACGAAACAGCACAGGGAACATCAGCAGAAAAAGGTAAAAGTTCCTGCAAAACGGAATACACCGCTACTCTGTGGGCAATGCGGTTGTTGATTGCTCCCTGCTTAAAGGATGGATTGCCCGGACTGGTTCAGCAGTTCGGATCGGTGATGCAAAACCCATTCCAGATACAGCTTTGTGAGGCCAGTGTAAAAACTGTCCTCACTTTGCTTTTGGTGTACAGGATCGCCATCGGCGTCTATCTTTCCACGGAGCACTATTCAATAGAGGCATTGATTTTTGGGGATGAGACGCTTGTCTGAACCGTGCCTTTTCATCGCTCATTTCATCGCATATGGAGCGCATCCATGCGCGATGAGAAGCCCCCGAGGGGCATTTTTGACTCCCTACAAATCCCCGAAAATCCTTGATTTTACTGGCTTTTCTGGGATTTCACTGTTAGTAAATTCCTCGTCCAAAACCTGCTAATTTTTCGTGGTTTTTGCCTTCCTTTTAGCAGGGTATTAGCAAATGCAAAGAAATATGGGAAACATCATTGAGTTAATCTGTAGCCCATAAATCACAGGAAACGCATTTGAAGTTTACGCATTCTCTTATGCAAATCAATAATCTGTGTTCAAATATTATAATGGTTTTTTCTTCTTGATTTCAAGATTTTTCAGGAATTACAAAAAGGCAACCCTGACGGATTGCCTTTTTGTATGACTAAATTGTTTTCGCTAAAGCCTTTAATAATGCTGCTGTTTCGGATTTGATAACAGTTTTGTGAGCAAGGCGGCGTTTTCATCTGTACTGTTCTCAGCAGGCTTTTCTTTTTCAACTTCGCTCTCTTTTTGAACCTCTGCCATTGGGTCAAGGAGTTCAACCGAAGTTTCAAACTTGGGCATTGGACAGTTTTACCTTCTTCCGCATTTTTTGAGACCTTTAGCGTTGTAGAACTGTTCCTCAAACTTCTGTGCGTTATATCGCCTGTCCTCGTCGATTATATGGCTGTAAACATCGGCAACCATATCCATTCGGGCGTGTCCTGAGTCGCCTGGAACCGATTTCATATCGCCGCCGTTCCATTTCAGCTTGTAGGTTATACTTGCGTGACGGAAGCTGTGAAATACCACATCGGGTAAGTCGTTGTCCTGTATCAGCTTTTTCAAAGCACGGTTGATTACCTGACCTTCCATCGGTCTGCCTGACGAATGGCAGAATACCAAGTCATAATCAAATACTCATCACCGAAAAGCTCTTTCATTTCGTCAATCTGCTTTTTCTCTCTAACAGCATTTGAGCTACGGTTGACGGCAAGAAGATTTTTCTCACACTTGTTTTAGTTTTTGGCGTTTTCAAAACAAGGGAGGTATTTGTATTTGACAGAGTTCTCGGAAAGACACGGATAATGTCCTTATTATCAAGCACCTCCATTACATCTCTGTTTACTCGCTGAAGCTCTTTATCTACAAAAATGGAAGCGTTGTTTTCTTTCAGGCTTTCCTCCGAAATATCAATGCAATCCCAAGTAAGACCGAGCATTTCACCCATACGGAGTGAACAGGCAAAGGATAAATTGATGGCTAATGCGAGAATATCATCATCGCACACTTCAAGAGCGTGCATAAGAGTTTCTGCTGTCCATATTTCTCGTTTCTGATGTTCCTCTTTCGGGAGCGTTGCATTGAGAACCGGGTTTCTTGTCATCAACTCCCATTTTACCGCCTGATTAAAGGCACTCCTTAAAAACTTATGGATTTCTCTTACGGTATGTACGGTCAGATACTCATTTTTAGGCTTTTTATTCTGTACCACTTTGGTCTTAACTTTCAGAAGGCTTTGATAGAATTTATCCATAAGTCTCGGAGTCAGTTCATCAAGTTTCACATCGCCGATAAGCGGAATGATGTAATTATACATAAGCCCTTTCTTTGAACGGTAGGTTGACATTGCCCAGTTATTTACTCCGTGCACGGAGCAGTATTCTTCAAGCAAATCCGCAACTGTCGTAGCATTAGGAATGATGAATGTACCGCTTTGCTGTTCAAACTCAATTTGAGTTTTTCTCTTTTTTAGCGTCTGCGTTTGTATCAAAGGTTTCCCATTTTTTGATGTTGGTTTCCGTCATCGTCTTTGTAGGTATAAACGACGGAATATCGATTCTTTCTCTTTACAATAGAAGCCATAGTCGTTCCTCCTTATTCATTATCCAGCCATTTATCAAAGCTGGTCTTTATTATGCGGTATCCGGTTTCGAGCATTACTGCCTGAAAACACCCCTGTTTGATGAGCTTATATACGGTCTGTCGGGTAATACCCAAGATTGACTGAACTTCCTCTACGGAATAGCTCTTTTTTGTATATGTACCGCCGTTTAATTCACGAACTCTATCCTCAATCGACATCCCTCTACCTCCTCGATTTCCTTAACTTTAGTGTATTTACTTTGCGAAGCGTACCACTTATCAAAGCTTTCTCTTTTTTATTCGGCGTTTACCGTCAACCCATATAAACTCAACAATGCCATCGTTCATAAGGTCATTTGCGGTGCTTCTCGGAATGCCGAGTACCTTTGCAACAGTAAGAGGAGAGAGCGTTTTGCCGTATTTCTTACCGGGTCTTTCGCCGTTTACTTTCTCATAATGGAATTGTCCTGCATACCAATCTTCAAAGCTATCCACATCAACTCTCATTTTGCCCAGTACCAAATAGGTCTTAAATCGGCACTGATTGATGAGTCGGTATGTAGCCGTCTTTCCAAGACCGAGTATTCTCATTACGTCGGGTACAGACATTGTCTTTTTGTCCTGATATGTAAGAACTGCCTTGACGATTTTCTTATTTTCTTCAACGCTTTTCTTTGAAGCTCTGTATTCGTTGCCGACTCGGTATGTTTTGAATAAGCCGCAATTCATCAGTTTCAGTGCTTCTTCTTCGGAAATGGAAAACAACCGAGATATTTCCTTGACAGAATAGGCTTGCCACTGTGCTTCCTCCTGAAGCTTTTCATCGCTGAACAATTCTGCCAAGCGTTCATTTTCCTCTCTGAGATTAAACTGCTCCACTCGGTCATTGAACATATTAACAAATGCCATCTTCAGAACCTCCTTTCTCGCCATTGAGCCAATTTTCAAAAGCTCTTTTTAGATATTCGATATTGACCTCCGACACGAACGCTATGGAATTTCTTGCTTTTAAGCAGCTCATAGACAGTAGTTCTGCTCACTTTCAAGATGTGCTGTATATCATCTACCGTGTATGCTCGTATATCAGGTTCAGTCTGCCTGAATGTATTAGGAAGTCAGTATCGCTCTTTTCAATTTTCTTTCGCATTACCGTTTACCCCCGATTTCTTATTTGCCACTCTGACTACCATATAGCCAAGTGACTTGGCTATATGGTACTGAAAATCGGTTTTTGTTAATTATGCGATTGGTTTAATCGCATAATTGACAACCGGAGCTTTCGCTGTCCATATTATCAAGCCATCGGTCAAAGCTCTTCTTGGAAATTCTGTAATGTCCGCCGACCTTTACAAAATGGAAAACGCCTGAGTTGACGAGAGCATAAGCAGTGTTCTTTCAATGCTGAGAATATCCATTATTTCTTCTACCGTATAAACTCTTTTCTCAAAGCCGGAACTATCATCAACAGCGTTGGGTAGTTTGTTCATTGCTTCAATCTTATCTTCAAACATTGTCAACACCTCCCTTAGCGTGATGATGGTTCTTTTTGAAAATCGTATAGTCATAGCCGTATCCTACCTGACATTTATCGCACATCTCTTTATCTGCCTGAAAGGGTCAAGTCTTTTACAATGTTTTCAGGGATAGACTGAAACTCGCTTCTGCAACGAGGGCAAAGACTTAGTACAATGCCTTTACGCTCTGTCTTGGGTTTAACGGGAATACCGACTGCAAATTTCAATCCTCGCTTGATTTCGCTGATTTTATCTGCGTCGGTAATTCTTCCGACAAAATTATCAAGCTCTGTGGCTTTATCCACGGTGCGTAGCTGCTCAAGCATTACCATCGACGGCTCTTTTAAGCCACAATCCGTGTTTAGCTCAATATGGTATTCATTGCCGTTTTCTTTTTAACAGCCGTTATAGCGGCTACAACGACAGGACCTTTCATTTAAGCGATTTGTTGAACCACAAGAACCGGTCTCATTATTTCGTTTGTAACCCCAAGTCGGTAATAAAATTCATTCTTAAATTCTTTTTCTTTCATATGTAAATCCTCGCTTTCGATTATTCTGAGGTAATTCATATCCGGATTAGAATTAACCCCTTCACTTGTTTGAAATGGGAGAGCGTTTTTGGGGGGTGTTTTAGAAAAATTTCCTCAACTTTTTATTGCACTGTTTACCGATTCCTTACAGAAGTAAAATCGACTCCTTCTTCATCTGCGATTTTTTCAAGTGTTTTGTTGTAGAAGAAATACTTAAAAACTCTGCGTTTCTGTGTTTCGCTTAAGTAACACAAAACCTCCCGAAGTCGCTTAATATTGTCTTTCAGCATTATTTCTTATAGAAAGCAGAATGAACGGAGTGTAGCGACGGATAACATCAGGGTATTTAACCCACAATTCTTCTTCCGCCAGTTCTGTTACAATCGCCCATTTCTCCGTGCCGGTGTAGCCGTGATATTCATACCGCAGGTTAATGAGCTTGCAGTCATTCGCAAATAATAATTCCTGTTGTTCTAATGTAAGTTTTGTCATTGTCGTAATCTCCTTAAATTTGAATTTTTGAATTTGGTTGAAATCAAAAATTCGGAGATTACGGATACTTGGCGATATATGCCAGCCACTTATATGTCACGGTCTTGCTCCTTTCGGGAGCGACAAAAAAGCCGGACACCAAGAACATTAGGATATTTCTATCCCTTAATTCTCAGCGTCCGGCAATTTGATGACTCAAGAGCTTTCGCTCAAGGACTCGTGGCTCGGTACATCTGCCCGATATTTAATTGTTCGCTCTGTTATTACTTCTTGTTAATCTGTACTTGACTGTTCCCTTGCGTAGGGATAGGTCAACCTCTACTACTCTGTGGCAGTTCGGACATTTCAGTTCAATCACGCCTGTTGTCATTGTTACCTTGTCAAAAATACGCCAGCCACAGTTTTTGCACCTTACGATTATCTTTTGTTCCAACGATTTCATAGCTCGCTCACCTCCGGATAAACCGTAACCAAATCTAAAGGATTATCAAGATACTCCTTTTTCAGTAGTCCGAGCTGTTTCATTCGTATAGCAAGTGCTTTTTGGAACACCCTAAAAAATCGGCAAGTGCATCAAATCTTTATATACACTCGGATAGTATATTTTGTTCAGGCATTCAATCTTTTCTCCAAGACTGAACAGATACATTCCCTGCTTTATAAGGTTTTCGGGAAGAAGGATAGCAGCTCCAAGCGTATTTGCCTGCCATTCCTCCCAATCGGCTATTGGCTTATTCCTCTCGGAATTTGCCTTGTAATAATGTACTCCGGCAGATGTCTGTGTTACACCGTAATCATTCGGGAACAACATCTTAAATATCTGATGGCTGCCCTCGTGCATTAAGGTGAAATTCTTTCTGCCTTTCAGCTTGCTGTCAAAGTTCAAGTCCTTTTCCACGAGAACGGTTTTTCCATCCAAAAAAGAAAAAGGCTTCGTTATCATCATCTTCAAATACCTGAACACCCATTTCCGTAAATGAGGTCATTCCGAGAATACTACCGTCATAAGATAGGTGCTGGTATTCGACATTCAATCCGAGAACCTTCTCCAAGAGAAGCTCCGGGTCAATTCTGTATATTTGTGTGTTGCGGACATCGGGAAGTGCCATATATGCCTGAACATACTTGTCGGCAATCGCTTCGATGTCAAATCTCGATAAATGTTTCAAGTTACAAAACCTCCTACCATTAGGATTTTGCTTCTACAAACCACTTTCCGTTTTCTTCGTCGAACAGAAATGTGGGCTTGCCGCAAATCTGTACCGTGTAGCGGATACCGGTTCCTCCGACTTTGGTGGAAGCCGCACGGCATTTCTGAATTACACGGTCTATCTCATATTTTTCATCATTCTCAAACTTGATGAAGTTCGGACGAGCCGTTCCATCAGGTCTGTGTGTTACATTTACTTCAACATAAACTTTTCTTCTATCGGATTCCATTTCTATACCTCGTAATTTCTCAAAGTCAAAACTAATCTTCCCAAGTGCTTGTATCCGTCGATGTTCTTATCCGACACCCTGTACTTGGGTCGGTCATCTCCGGCAGTATTGATGTAACAGGAAAGCCTTCCTTTCTTAAAGCGTTTTTTCCGGTCAAAGAAAAGGAACATTCCCTCATATATACCATAGTCGGTAAAATGGTTTCCGCCGTCCGCACGGAAGATAACAATATCTTCGCTGCACCCCTGCAAAAAGCAGTCGGGTATCGCAACATAAGCCGTAACCTCTTTTTCGTCAATCACAATAAGCCCTCCTTAACCGACCATACCTGTCGGCATAGTGATTTCAGCTTTTTCCGGTGGTAGCCGCAGGTTCTGACAGAGAACCCCATTCCTTATGCTGTCCTTTCCGAAACGCCGTCTGATTTCTTCAACACACTTTTCCATTCGCTCCAATTTGTCCTGTTTGGCGGCGTCCATAAACATATCTATTTGACGGGGCGTGTCTTGTGGAACAAGATTTATGGCTTGTACTGTAACAGAACGGATAGGGTTATTCCACCCATATCTTTTTTCAAATAACTGAAAAGCGGTCTTTGCAATAATCATCGGAGATTGTGTAGGAAGTGCAATCTTCGTCTGCCATTGCCTTGTATTGAGTGTGTTGTCTCTAATATGTATTGCGACACCTTCTGCACTGAGTCCGTGAACACGGAGCTTGTGTCCGATGTCTTGGGTTAACTCGAGAAACACGGGCCACACCTGCTCCGGTTTCTCTAAGTCTGCTACTGTTGTTATACCGTGTCCTACGCTTTTTATAGGGGAAACGAAGTCTTTCTTGGCAACAAGGAAAGGTCGTTGCCGTTGGCATAGTTCCATAAAACTACTCCGTTCTTTCCTAATCTTCTGCGTAAGAACTCAGGGTCGGTATTCGCTAAATCCCCGATGGTACGAATACAATAGCTGTCAAGCACTCGCTGGGTTGCCCGTCCTACACCGAGCAGGTCAGCGGCAGGAAGTCCCCAAATCTTTTCTCTGAATGTGTCCTTTGGTATTACGGTTACTGCATCCGGTTTCTTCATATCCGAGCCGAGCTTCGCAAATATCTTATTAAAGGAAACACCCACAGAAATCGTCAAGCCGAGTTCAAACTTCATCGTTTCACGAATTTCATTTGCCACCTTTTCCGGCGAACCGAAAAGGCTCTCTGTCCCGCTAATATCCAACCAACATTCGTCCATACCATACGGTTCAACTTGGTCGGTATATCGCTCATAAACGCTTCTCGCAAGCTTTGAGTATTTGATATACTCCTCATAATGGGGCGGCACTACAACCAAGTCCTTGCACTTCTGTTTAGCCTGCCATACTGCGTCCCCGGTTTTCACATCAAAAGCCTTTGCTTTGTAGTTCTTAGCAAGCACGATACCGTGTCGTTCCTCAACAGAGCCGCAGACAGCAATCGGATATTTCTTCAATGCGGGGTCGAGCATACATTCGACGCTGGCATAGAAGTTATTCATATCACAATGAAGTATGCTTCGTAACATTTTTAGAACCCCCTTGACATTTTGGGTAGTTTAGTGTAAACTATGAGTAGTTCAACTTCCTGTTTCTTATTATACGCAGTTTAAGTGTACTTGTAAAGAGCAAATGAGAAGTTAAACTGTAAATATTCTTTTAAGGAGTGAAATCAAAGATGACATTCGGTGAAAAAGTCAAAGCAGAGAGGAGTAAACTCGGTCTTAATCAGGATGAATTGGCTGAAAAAAATAGGCGTAACCCGACGTGTAATTTGTTCTTATGAAAATGATAAATCCCGTCCGAGAGGAACGGAAAGATACAAGAAGCTGGCAGAAGCATTAAATGTAAATGTGAATTATCTGCTGTCTGAGGATGACGCTTTCATCGCCGATGTAGAGGATAAATACGGACGCAGAGGAGCAAAACAGGCTCAGGAATTGCTTGCAGAAGTCACCGGTCTGTTTGCCGGCGGCGAAATGGCTGACGAAGATATGCGTGAAATGGTAGACGCGATTCAGGAAGCATATCTTATTGCAAAGAAGAACAATAAAAAATACACCCCGAAGAAATACCGCAAAGACGAGTAATCCTCACAGTGAACTAAGTCCAATATATGGGACACATAATAGTTTATAATTTATTATAGGGTAAATATCCGATATACTATAATATGGGAGGTGAGCCGGATTGGGGTATTACACTACGGCTGAAATTGTGAAAATCGTCAACAAGCTCATTGACCGCTGCGGCACTCGTGACCCGTACAAGGTCGCAAAAGAGCTTGGTATCAATATTATCTACCGAGATTTTGAAAAGCAGCGTGGAGCATACAAGGTCATTCTGAAGAACCGCTTTGTTTTCCTTAAAACGGTATGCACCCGGTCGTGGAGCAGATAGTGCTATGGCACGAAATCGGTCACGATGTTCTACACAGGCAAGAAGCGGTTGCTGTCGGCGGGTTCAAAGAGTTCAACATCTTTGATATGAGAGAGAACCGTATGGAGTATGAAGCAAATATCTTCGCTTCTCAGGCTTCGCTCCCCGGACGACACCATTTTGGAATACATTGAAAACGGCTATGACATTCAGCAGATTGCACGGGCAATGTGTTCCGACATAAACCTAATTGCTCTGAAAGTAGATACGCTGATTGCACAAGGCTATCAACTTCGCAAACAGGAACACTGCTGGTATCAGTTATCAAAAGATAAACTGTCTTTTTGATTTCTCAAAGCATCAAGCCAACCGCTGCGTTTATTCCGAATAATCGTTTCCAGTTGTGAAAAACTCAATCTTATGTTCTCATAACCCGGAAATTCGTCACCATCATAAGCAGTTGAAAGAATTTCTATTACTTCCAGTTCCTCCATCATAGACTCATAGGTTCTTCCCATACCACGCTTCGTATTGTGATACTTCAATACTAATCTGCCGTAATACTTACGATATTCTTCAATTTCCTCAGCTTCAAAGCCGACATCATCAACGACATCAATCTCTTTTGTAATCCTCTTAATCGTTGTTAGCAACCATTTATCATCATAGAGGTAAAGCAGACAAATTGCAATCTGTCCCGTATGGAAATATCTTCTTTGATTGTGCCACAAAAACCACTCTATGTTAATTTTATCAGGGTCTCTTTTGTATTCCTCTAAAGGGTCTGTATTTCCATTGAAAACATTCAACTTGAGTCTGGTTTTACCAATATCACAATCCCCGTATCTTATCTTAAGTCGTTTATCAGAATTCTATCCATTACATATCTCCTTATTCGGTCTAGGGCAGGACAAACGTGCCTTTTGAGTGTCAATATCTACACCTTACTCCCTCTCGCCTTGACCGCTAATCTTATCAATGAAGTATTTTACCTTTGCAGACGGAGTCCAGCTGTCCGCTGGTGGAAAAGACTGTGGCGCGCATTTTCTCATCCACATGGTCGTTCATCCAGGCGGCCAGCACAGGCTCCTTGATGGTGCGCATAAGCCCCGCCAGCAGGAACACCAACAACATGAACCAAAAGCTCCGCCCCACCGCGAAGAGAACCAGGCACAGGATATACCCGGCGCTGGTGGACATGACCACACTGGTTCGGCTGACAGTCCCTTTTTTCTCCATGCGGGCGATGAGCAACTGAGAAGCCAGAATACCTAAGCCGCTGCCGATAAGACTGATAACACCGAACCAAGTGACGCTGTTCAGCGGCCCGATAACGGGTATTACCGTGTCATCCAGAAAATGAGCGGTGGAGAGCCGGTCAAAGCCTTCACTGGCAAGTCCCCCGCATAGTGTGATTGCTAAGAGCGCCAGCAACACAGGTGCGCCTTTCACAAAGCCCAGGTTGAGCTTGAACAGGCAGACAAAGTCTTTAAGCAAGCCCTGCCGTTCCTCAATAGCAGGGGAGAAGTTGGTTTCTGGCATGATGCGAACCATCACCAGCCCCAACAACAAGCACAAACTGCCCCCCAAGATGAGAGGCATTTGCAGGTTTATGTTTCCCAGCAGTGTGCCCAGCACCACGCCCAGAACGCCGCCGATTTGCCCCATTTGACTGCCCCGCAGGAACACCTTGTCTATGGGTTTGTCCTCTTCCTCCGAGGCAATCCACGCCTCCAGAGCGCCGGTGATGAAGGTATCACCGCAACCCCAGACAACCTGGGCCAGCAGAACCGGCGCGAACCACGGTAGCGCACCCTCCATCAGAAAGCCCAGGCCGTAGAGGAACATTCCAATCAGCACCGAGCGCCGACGGCTATACAAATCCGACACCACACCGGTGGGTATCTCGAACAGAAAGCAGGCGGTCTCCAGAACCGTCCCTACCAGGACAAGCTGGAAAACATCCAGCTGCACCACCTCCAGGTGGTACACGATGGAAAGCACTGTGGACATAGAAACCGCCAGGGAAGAGACAAATCGGAACAGCAGGTAGACAGAATATGCCTTTGAATTTTTAGCAAACATGAAGTTACATTTCATCATAATTAGTCTCTAATCCTTTCAAATCTCATTTTATATGACTTTTGCAAGCTGTTAAGCTAACTTGTGGAACATATGCCGAACCTTATCTATACGGCTATTCGGGCGGCGGGGTTGGCAAATAAATTTACCAATAGCTGGCTGGTATCCTTTTAACTCTGTCAAGCAGACTCCCTGCCCATTTGTGAAATAAGTTAAATCGTTCCTGTATTCTTGAATACATCTAGCAGGGATTTCTCCTTTCAGAATGACCTCGTCATTCTTTATCTGAGTACTTACAATATCTGCACAATACCTTGGAGCATCATGATACGCCCGTGAGAGATATTCCTGCGGTGCATAAATTTCAAAGTGGAGATATGGCTCTAATAGTTCTGTCCCTGCTTTTTTTAAAGCCTGCTCCAATACGATAGGGGAAAGCAGCCGAAAGTCTGCGGGGGTACTTACAGGACTATAATACAATCCATATTCAAAACAGATTTTACAGTCTGTCACTTTCCATCCATACAGCCCCTGCTCGCAGCCATAAAGAACCCCCTCCATAACCGCATTTTGGAACGATTGATTTAAATATCCAAGTGAAACTCTGCTTTCATACTGCACTCCGCTTCCAATAGGGAGCGGCTCTATGGACAACCCGACAGAAGCCCAGAAAGGATTTGGCGGGACTTCTATGTGGATGGTATATTCTATCTCATGCGTTGTAGTATCCACATAATATTTTAAAAGAGGGTCGCCATCTGAAATTTCTGTAAGTGCCCCAAGCAATATTTCCCGCTGTTCAGATTTCTTTACTGCAATCGTTGTTTGGAGCATAGGGAGAGGATTTTCAATAAATTTTCTCTGCGGCAACAGTATTTCGTTCCCCAAAATACTGTTTAGCTGCAAAACATCATTTGGTAAAATTACAATATCACCAGAGCAGGCTGTATCGGATGAATATAATTCACCGTTTGTCGGAACACACATCTCTGTGATTTTTATTTTCTCTTTTTCAGATATTCTAATAACATCCCTCAAATGCAATGTTCCGCTATATATACGCACATAAACAAAACGCCGCCTTTTCTCTGAATATTCAATCTTAAAAACCTGCCCGCATAGTTCAGATTGACCTTCAGGCGTTGATGAATAAAATTTACTGGCAATTACTTCTATAAGCTGCCGAATCCCCAGATTGTTTTTAGCGCTTCCGTGATAAACGGGAAATAACGTTCCGTTTTGGAATCTCCTGTTTTCTTCCTGTTCCAGTTCTGACATTTTAAACGGTTTCCCTGACATATATTTCTCTAATAGTTCATCGTTTCCCATAATTACCGCATCCCACTGTTCCATATCGTCATTGTCTGTTACATTTATATGGGGATGCTGCCCAACCTTTTGCTTCACTATAATTTCCGAAGAAAGCTTTGCTTTCATTTCTCGATATACCATTGGCAAATCAATCCCCTCTTGGTCAATTTTATTGATGAAAAAAATTGTCGGAATCTTCATTGTCTGTAGTGCATGAAACAGTATACGGGTCTGTGCCTGTATGCCATCCTTTGCAGAAACTAATAATACTGCTCCGTCTAATACGGATAAAGAACGGTATACTTCCGCCAAAAAATCCATATGGCCTGGCGTATCTATAATGTTGACTTTTACATCCTCCCACTGAAAAGATGTCACTGCTGTCTGGATAGTGATTCCCCTTTGACGCTCCAAATTCATTGTATCTGTCCTTGTTGTGCCTTTATCTACGCTCCCTGGTTCTGCAATTGCACCACTGGTATACAATAAACTCTCCGTTAATGTTGTCTTTCCTGCGTCAACGTGAGCCAGAATGCCTAAGTTAATTATTTTCATGTGATTTTCCTCCTATCAACACCCAAAAAAGGGCATAAAAATACCCAGTGATAAATACTCCTATCACTGGGTAAATAACTCCAATAGCCCCAAAACACTTATATGTTTTCGGGCATATAAAATTACATGATAAAAGTATTCTTAAACTGGGTACAAAAAACTAAGCCCCATATTAAAAGTGAAACGGGACTGCTACTTTTTGTTCCCACTATCAAATTGACAGTTTATTTAAGAATACCTTGCCGCATATTTATTAACTCCTTGTATAATACTGAATCTAATTATATTCCTTAACCCTTTATTTGTCAAGCTGACAAACTAAAGCAGAAAAAGCGGCAGGATTTCCCCCTGCCACTAATCATCTGTTTATGCAAAAATAATTTCCTTTTCCACAATCTCCCTCGCACAAGCCCTTATGTTATTGAGGCATCCTGTCCATTCTAAGGCGTTTTCTTCCTTTAGCTTTGTTCCGTTATGCCCTGTGCTTGCTTCATACCCTCTATGAGCCGGTCTGCGTAAGAAAAATCCACCTTGTCAAACACGATCTCACTGGACTCCGGCGTAATGTCAACGCCTTTTTCATCCATTACCGGCGTGTCATCAATGGAGTTTGCCGTATCCATCGAGGCCGCCAACATTTGCAGCAAAAAGTATATTCCCGGCGTTCTCCAAATCGTTGAACACCATGAAAGAAGCAATCACCAAAATCAGACCGTAGGCCAGCGGCAGGGAGCCGTCCAGCCAGAACCAGACCGAGGCCAAAAAGTAACAGGACGCTGAACACTCGGACAACAGCCTGTTTGATAGCGTCATAGGGAACACTGGCCTTTGTCAATTTCAGGTTATCCCGGCAGCTCGCCTTAATTGCACTGCCGATAGACTGCGTGCTGTCCCGTTCCAGTCCAAATGCTTTAACAATCCCCATCCCCTGAATGTACTCCAACACAGACTCCACAAGGGACTCCTGTGTGTGCTGGCGTACACCGCTGAGCGCGGCTGATTTGCGAAGCGCCAGTTCCGCCGCCGCAAGGTAAATCAGGACACCGGCAGTGGCCACAAGACCGATCCGCCAGTCAAATACCAACAGGACGATGACGAGGGCAACCGAGTTGAAAAAACCGCCCAGCACTGACACCAGGACACGGGCTGCTGAGTTCTCTACATCACCCAAAGTTGTTGTGACAATGGCGGTAATATTCCCGATACTATTCTTGTTGAAGTAGCCCATCGGGATGTAGCGCAGCCGATCTCCGATGTGGATACGCTTTTCCACCACCATGCAATAGCCGGTTTCCGTCTGCTCCATCGTGGAAAAATAGGTCGTGATGATACGCCCAATGAGGGAAACGGCCATAATTCCCAGCGAAATGCAGATAAACTTTCCGTCCCGGTTGTCAGATACTAACGCGCCGATCACTACAAAGAGGGCGGCAAACTGCATGGCTGAAAACAGCCCGGACAGGAATGAGAATAACAGGGATTTTTTTAGAAGCCCCTTTTTGCTGCCTGCAAAAGCAAAGATTTTTTTCAATGTTCCATACATCTGACAACACCCCCTTACATCTGGTCTTTCGCGCCGATGTGCGCCTGCCACATATCCCGGTAGAAGGGGCAGGTTTCCAGCAGCTTCTCATGCGTACCCTGTGCGTGGATGGTTCCATCCTTCACCACAACGATGTTATCTGCGCCAACAATGGTAGACAGCCGGTGTGCGATCACAATCAGGGTCTTGCCGACAGTTAAAGTGGAAATGGCTTTCTGTACCAGCGCCTCATTCTCTGGGTCGATATAGGCAGTTGCCTCGTCCAAAATGACAACCGGCGCATTTTTCAGCATGGCGCGGGCGATGGCAATCCGCTGGCGTTCACCGCCGGAAAGATGGGAACCGGCGCTGCCGACAACCGTATCATAGCCATTATCCAGCTTGCGGATAAAGGCGTCGCAGCCGCTTTGTTTGGCTGCCTGTTCCACCTCTGCGTCCGTGGCACCGGGCCTTCCCATGCGGATATTCTCCCGGATACTGCGGTTAAACAGGTAGTTGTCCTGGGACACATAGGAAATCTGGTCTGCAATTTCAGACAGAGGTATATCCTTCAGTTCATGGCCGCCGAGGGTAATGCTGCCGGATGTAACATCCCAGTACCCGGCAATCAGCTTCGCCACCGTAGACTTGCCGGAGCCGGACGCCCTACAAGGGCGGTCATGGTTCCGGGGTGGATGGTGAGATTCACATCATGCAAAACCTCTGTTGTCCCGTCATAGGAAAACGACACAGACCTAAGAGAAATGCCGGTATCTTCCAGCTTGATCGGCGTTTCTTTATGGTTCAGTTCTTCGGCGTTCAGAAGCTGGCTGATTTCTTCCACATTTGTCCCCAGTACAGCCAAATCGTCCGTAAAGGTAAAGGCCGCAATAATCGGCCCAATCAGCCCCAGCGAGAAAATCACAATGGACAGGAAGGTGGAAAGCTCCAGACTGCCGGAGAGCCAGAATGCAAAGCCGCAGGGCAGCACGCAAATCAGCACTGAGGGCAGGATGGCGTTGTAAGCGCTCATGGTTTTCTGGTTTTCCCGCATCCAGTCCACATAGTAGTTGGCGTTATAATTCACCGCGTCAGAATATTTTTTGTAGGAACCGGCGGATTGGCTGAACGCTTTCACCACCTCAATGCCTCCGATATATTCCACGATGGCGTCTGTCATCTGCTTGCCTGCCTTAACAGCACCCTCCCACTTGACGGGATAGTTTTTCATACCGGCGGACATAACCACAAGGCCCACCACGAGAGTGACAAGGGACAAAAGCGCCATACGCCAGTCCAGAATAAGCAGGTACACGACAATCACAATGGGAACCAGCACATTTGCGGTCATTTCCGGGATCAGGTGCGCAAAGGTCGATTCCATGCCTTCAACCCGGTCAACAATCGTCGTTTTATACTGGCCGGACGGAGTATCTAAAATCGTCCCCATCGGGACGCGAGCCAGCTTTGCGGTGATATTCTCCCGCAGATCACGCAGCGTGTAATAGGTCGCTGTGTGGGAAATCGTTGTAGAAAGACAGGAAAACAGCACCTTCCCAAAGTAGCCGCACAGTGCAATAATACCAGCGGTCACATAGCGGGAAAAATTCTGTTCCCCAGACAACATCATTGTGACAATATGCGCTACGCAGAAATAGGGCACCATCTGGCAGGCCACGCCTAATACCGCAAGGATAACACTGCCGATGAATTTTCCATGATAAGCTTTGCTCCATCCCCATAAGACGCTTATGGGCGACTCTTTCTTTTCTTCCTTCATTTTGTAGGCACCCCCTTTATAAAATAGTTTCGGATTTTTTCAAGACCGGCCTCATCCATTTGAAATTTGTCGCTGATGGAACCGTCCTCAAAATGGACAATATCCGTACAGCAATCTAAAATCAGTTCCAGGTCATGGGTAATGACATACAAGGTAATGCCTGCATCCCTGACTTGTTTCAAAACATTGGCAACCTCTTTCATGTGTTTGTAATCAAGACCGCTGGTCGGTTCGTCAAAAAAATAAGATAGAACGCTTGGATGCGATTGCCGAGGCAATTGCTACCCGCTGCTTTTGGCCGCCGGAAAGGGACATAGGGTGTCTGTCTTTGAAGCCGATTAAATCTAACTCGGCAAGGATTTCCTCAGCCCACTCCTGATTTTCCTCCTCCATACTGATCAGGACTTCATCCAGCACAGTTTCCGTGAAAAGCTGGTGATTGACTTCCTGCATCACCATGTAGCAGGTATTTAGTCTGTCTTTAGGCCGATAAGTTCTGCCGTTCCAGATCACCTCACCGCAGCGCTTTTCAAGGCCGCAGAAACACCGGGAGAAGGTGGACTTTCCAGCTCCATTATTCCCGATGATCCCGACAATACGATTTGCGGGGATTTTACTTTCCTGGATGTGCAGCGTTTCCGGTTCGTTTTTGTAGGCAAAGCAGAAATTGTGAAGTTCCATTTGCTGACCGGCCTGGGGCAATGCTTTCGGCGGCAACAAATCTTCAAGAATGAAGGTACGCAGCCCCAACTTGGCTCTCTGTTGCTCCGTCAGGCTCTCAAACTCCGCTGCGGAGTAATCTTTTTCCACCTTTCCGCCGGTAATATAGATAAAACGATCCGCAAGACCGCGCAGATAGTAGAGCCGATGCTCTGACACTATAATTGTTTTCCCCTGCGACTTCCAAAACGCAAGTATTGCTCTCAGATCCAGGATAGAGGAAGCATCCAGGTTGGATGACGGCTCATCCATAACCAGCACATCCGGCTCCATGATGGATACCCCGGCACAGGCAATTTTTTGCTTTTCCCCGCCGGAGAGATGAAAGATATTGCGTCCCATCAATTTCTCCAGGCGGAAATCCCGGATGGTCTTATCTAATCGTTCCCGAATACTTTGCTCCGGCTGGCCGAGATTTTCACACCCGAATGTGATTTCGCTGGTTGTGTCCACATTGAAAAATTGTGAGCGGGGTTTTGAAACACGCTGCCAACCGTTTTCGCGGTATCATAAAGGGGCTGTTCGAAACCTTTGCCCCATTTACCCACACTTCTCCATTCATTTTTCCTTCATAGTAATGGGGAATCAGACCGTTGATCAGCCTGGTAATTGTCGTTTTTCCACTGCCGCTTTCGCCGCAAAGTACGACGCATTGACCGTCCTCTACGGTCAGATTTATATCATGGACTCCACCAGCGTTCTCGTTTTCTTCTCCATAAGAGAAGGTCACATGGTCAATCCGTATCATAGGTTCACCCCCTCCCGTCAAAAAGAAATCTGCTGCTGAAACAAAAACAAGGCAAAACAGATAACGCAAAACAGAATCGCAATCAAATCTTGAACATGGAAACCGATCTGGCACACGTTTGTACGTTTAACGGGGGCTCAAGCCCCGTGTCAACGCAGCAGCAGAAAGTTCATCACCAATCTTCACAACGGACACCATCAAAGGAACAAGGCGATATTCCAACATCAGGAAAGGATTTTTCCCGCCGAATCGTATGCCCCGCATTTTCATTGCATCCCGGATGGCCTGATATTCTTCGCTGATGGTTGGGAAAAAGCGAAAATGACAGACATTGGAATCACGATTTTTTCCGTGATGTGCATACGCTCCATTGCGCCGATAAACTCACTGATCGAAGTGGATGAGATCAGATATGCACCTGTCATAATTCCCGGTGCAAAACGCGTCATGATAGATGTCACTGCCAGCACGATGAACGAGAGTAATCCGCTCAAACTCGTAAGGGCAATCCGTTCCAGTATAAAGCAAACCGCATATAGCACCAGATATTTTCCTGCTGTTTTGAAACGGCGTTCCGACAAAATCAGAGCAAAGGGGACAAGGCTTAGACACGGCTTGACGATGTTCATAATTCCTTCGTTACTGGTACTGAACATCAATGTTGTAATCGTCAGCAGCAGAATGAGCTTTGTCCGGGGATCAAGCAGGATTCCTTTTCTTTTTTCGGTTGTTGCTGAAAATGATAGCCCGTTCATCACGCAATGCCCGCTTTAGCAAAATGTTTTTCAGAAGCGCCTTACCTAAAAGTCCGCCCAGGATCGCAAAAATGAAGATTCCGGCGATTACCAGAATAATGCTCCACATAGGCATGACAGCCATTACCCTGTCAGCGTATTCCTCACCAAAGCTGGCCGCAAAACTGGCCCAGGAATCCTCAACCATGAAATACATTGGAATATATGTACCAACCATCCAGAGACTGAATACTGCATATCCAATCAGGCTCCTTTTAGCACTTTTATAATTGCCAAATTTCAGAATCAAATCTCCCAGCAGCCCAAAAATCACGCCCATCGGTACGCCCCAAAATCCCATGCCAGTCAGCCCCATCAGCAGGCCGCTTAAAATTCCCATAATTGTAACCATGCCGAATTTTTTAACTCTGGTCAGGAACAGCATGAACGGGATGCCGGTAATCAAAGACCACAATGCTCCGAGGATCGGCAAAAGATAGGTACAAAGCCGACGGGAATGGCGACACAGCAGCCAATCACAAAGTAGAGAACGGTGAACAGGCCGAGGTTAATCAGGTCTTTTGCTTGTAACTTGTTACTCATAACGAATACCTCCATTCATTTGCTGGTTAGCGTTTTCTAACCTCTCTATAAGATACCATAGTTAGCAGTAGCTCTCTACAACCAAATATCATTTTAGCTCCAAACAGCAATGAGTTTTTTTTATTGACTGACTTCGCTTACAATTCTATAATATGATTAAAATCAAGGGCAATAAGCCAGACAAATCGACAGGAGTTAAAAATGAAGATTGATGATATTATTAGAAAATGTATTGAAATTCCCGGCGTTTCAATAAAACGTAGCGAGTTCAACGCAGAACTACTTATGAAAACTAAGGAAGGAAAAGGGTCTATGACATTTTTCAACTTTTCCCCGGACTTACTATTGCGTATATTTTTATAAATTCTCCGACATGGGCAACTCCAAATTTGGGTGAAGATAGTTTCATTAAAAAAGGGCCTTTGCTCCTAAACTATTGCGTGACTGGTCGTTGCGAGATTATCTTGAATAACGGAAACTTTGTATATGTGAAAGATGGAGATATTTCTCTCACGGAGTGTTTTGCCCAAAAGCAATATGTCTATCCTCGCCGTATCTATGAGGGAATGGAGCTTTTGTTGATACTAATACACTGGCAACAGAGAGTACATGGATACAAAAGAGTTTGGCATAGACATCCCTAAAATCATTGAACTTTTTGCCCAAACGATAACACTTATATCTCAGCAGTTACTCCTGAAGTTGAAGAAATATTGATTAAGCTCTGGGAACTTTTTGATATTGCGCCTCCGTTTTCGATTTCTCAAATGAAGATCTATGTTCTGGCTCTATTTTCATTACTACAAAATCTTAACAATATCCCCCCCATCGCAAGCTTGCACATTTTTTACTGAAACACAGGTAGATATAGCAAAACGTGTTGAAAAAATTATCACTTCCGATTTGCGGCAACATCATCCTGCATGGGAATTGGCAGCTCAGTTTTCTGTCAGCGAAACCAGCTTAAAAAACTATTTTCGTGGCGTTTTTGGTCAAAATATTTCCATCTATCTACGGAAGTCCGAATGAAAAAGCTGCAGAGTTACTGACTTCTACAAGATTGTCCGTTGCAGAAATAGCAGAGTTGGTCGGATACTCTAATCAAGGGAAATTTGCCGCCGTGTTCAAAAAGCAGTTTGGTCTTTCTCCTCTGGAATACCGGCGGTCAAAGAATTTGGGAAAATATAAAGAGCAAAGCCGGGATTTTGCCGCTTGATAGCAAAATCCCGGCCTTTCTTGTGCCTAAAAACTATTTGTAAATCAGTTC
>VOFH01002840.1_pt1 | contig 28892 bp, 53 predicted proteins | sample 5384091 | NCBI WGS metagenome assembly VOFH01 (sample SAMN12384727, study PRJNA508395) | human gut metagenome | isolation source: healthy gut G | host: Homo sapiens
CTTGGGTATTGGGATTGTCAATCCGCCTGCCCTTAAACCATTTCAGCTTCTTGTCCCGGTACAGCGAATCGTTTGGCATCATTGAGCTGGTGGCCGCCCTTAAGCACGGCGCATCCGTAGCCCTCCCCGATGGCCCTGGCCGCCGTCTCCATGTAATCGCCGGGATTATGTATCTCCATTCCTGACAGCACCTCTGCCTCCGGGATATTGGGAGTCAACAGGTTTGCCATGGGAAGAAGGACTTTCCTTCAGCGCCTCTGTATGGCCTCACTGCCTGATCAGACGGGAACCGCTGGTGGATACCATAACCGGATCCACCACCACATTGGCGGCCCTGTAAAATGCCAGCCTGTCCCCTGATGGTCTCTATCAGGCCGCCGGAGGAAACCATCCTATTTTTACTGCATCCGGGAAGATATCTGTAAATATGTCGTCTAACTGTTCCTTTAAAAAGATGGAGTTACCTCCATGATTCCTGTTACGCCGGTTGTATTCTGGGCAGTTGGTGCCGTTATGGCGTCGGCGGCATAAATTGAGTGAGCGGTCATGGTCTTGATGTCTGCCTGGACCGGCGCCTCCCGCTGAATCGCTTCCAGCGATTGTTAATGCTGTTTTCATTGTCATTTCCTTTTCGCATTAATTTTATAAAAGCGGCGGAAGGTGGTGCCCTTTAATCCGCCGGGAAGCCCGGCGCCGATACCACCACAGAATCGTCCGCATATCAAAAAGCGGAAACCAAACAGGTGCTCCGCCGGCAATCGTCCGTTATGGTCCCCTACGTTGGCATTATCCAAATCAGGTAATGGGTCTAAGCATGAACAGCTTACTCTCAGCCCACTTAAGTGAGCTCCCGTTTATTTGACAACTACCATTATACATGGTTTCAGGAAGATTGCAATCCATTTTTATCTTGTCCTGAGCCGAATGAGCGGAAAAGTACATCCATGCCATGGCCCTGTCCACGATTTTCACCATGGCCGTAAAGGTGGTGTCATAATCCACATCAAACTCATCCCCCGGCTGGTTCAGTATGCGCTTTATGCTCAGTATGCCCAGACCGCCGTCCCGTTTGCTGGACAGTATCCTGCTTCCGTTCTTCTTAATCTGCCTGTTGTAGGAATTTTCCACCAGCATCATAGGTGGTCGTCCACCTGGCCTGGATGAAGCCGGTCCCGTCGGCGGCGGCATGCTTCCAGGGTGTTTTTCCAGCAGGTTGCCGGTGACAATGCACAGCGTCAAATCGTCCACCGGCACCCGGGCGGACAGGTCCAGCCGGGCCTTAAACTCCACCCCGTCCTGCCGGGCCGGGCCGCGTACTCCTGGAGCAGCCCGTTCACCGACTGGTTCTGGCAGAACACCATCTCCGCCGCCGTGTCCAGCTCATGCTTCAGATTTAACAGATACCGGGTCTGCTCCTCCTTCTCCATGTTTAGCAGCGCATGGATGTGGTGGCGGAAGTCGTGCTTTGATGATGCGCACCTGCTCGATGTAATCCAGGGTCTGGTTGTAGTGCTCTCTCTGCTTTCCGATCAGCTGCCTGGCAAACTGCAGCTCCTCCTCTTCCTGCGGCTCACAATCTCCAGCGTGCTGTTTAAAATCATCACGTAGACCACCAGGATCATGGCGCAGAGAGCCAAAAAGAACAGCACGTCCTCCAGCCCCCGCCCGGAGATGGCAGCCGGCGAAAAATCGTGTTCATGCCGGATTAACAGGATGATGAGGACACAAACGGGTAAGTCAGAAGCAGCGAGCAGGATCGCGGAAAGCTGGGCAACAGCTGCTCCACCACCGCCCTTCAGCCAGAAGCGCACGAACAGCAGGAAGCCGGCGGCCGAGGAGCAGCGACACGTCACGCTGATCTGCCCGTAGGTCAACCACATCCGCCCGGACAGCAGCCCAGGCCAGCTCGTTTCAGCGGCGCAGAGAGCACCGCGAACAGCCAGGCCGATATATATAGGAACGCTTTCTTTTAGCAGGCCCCTTTAAAGAACACTAAGAGCACCAGAAAAAAGCCCGGAAAAACAGCCCTGGAACAGAAAAAAAAACCTGGGGTGATATGTGAACACTGGACTGCATGGATATCATCAGCACCCAGAGATAGGCGGACAGCGGCGATATTCTCTTTATTTTTGTTTTGGCTCCAGGCACACGAAGATGGGCATCATGCGCACGGCCAGCTTGATCAGGTCAAAAAGACACTGCACGCTTCGTCGTTCATAAGTTCCTCATTTCAGCCTAAGTAGTGATAGTAGGCGTGTTTGCTCTGCTTGTAAAAAGTTCCGGGAGACGGGGACCATCTGCCGTCCGCCATCTTAAAGCAGGACTCATCCAGCTTGTCCACATAGTCCAATTCACAAGGTAACTCTGATGGCAGCAAAAGAAACCGCGGGTCATTCTCCAGAACCGGCTGACGGCTCCGACAGCTTCTGGTTGACGGACGCGTCTCCCCCATCCGTCAGACCCGGGTGAAGCCGGTTCTCAAAAACCGTCGCCCGGTCAGCCTGAGCATTCACCGGCGCGCGGTTATGGACCGGGACAAAACAGGACTTCTTCACTCCCAGCCTGCGCCTCAGGACCCGCTCCATGGTGGCGCAAAAAGCTCTCTTTTCCACAGGCTTTAAAATAAACCCTGCTGCCTCCACGCGGTATCCTCCACAGCTGATTCCAGGGACGATGTGATAAATACCACCACCGGATGATCCACTTGTCTTTCCGCCAGTGCGGTGTCAATGCCGCTCATTCCGGGCATCAGCACATCCAGAAGATACAAATCATACTTCCTGCCCGACTCCAGAAGCGCCCTTCCGGCGGCATATGTATCTATATGCACCTCAATGCCTTCCCGTTCAAAAAAACGGCCGGCATATTCTGCTGCCTGAAGGCGTTCCTCTTCTGTATCGTCACAGACAGCCACATTATACATACCCGGGACCCCCCTCATAAAAACTGCTGTACGGCGCACAGCCTATCCTATATTTTATTGGCATTTATGCCATAAGTCAAGTTCCCCCTGCAAAGTATCATATTCGGTATATTTTCTGCAGAAATGGTCCTTATTCCACCCAGGCTCCTATGGTAAAATAAAGGGTAAGAAAAACATTTTAACAGGAGGGGTTTTATGGGTTCAAATGTAATTGTAACAATCATCGTAATCATCTACCTGCTTGTGATGCTGTGGATCGGCTGGTATTCGTCCACAAAAATCTCCACCAACACCGACTTCATGGTGGCCGGACGCCGTTTGGACCGCTTCTCATGGCCGGTACCCTGGCAGCCACGGAAATCGGGGCGGCAGCTCCCTGGGCGTTGTACAGAACGGCATGTCCGGCTTCGGTCTCAGCGCATCCTGGTACGCAACCACCATGAATCGCCTTTATCATCCTCAGCTTCGTGGCCCCAAATTCAGGGCAGCCGGTCAAGACAGTTCTGAATATTTCCGCAGGCGTTACGGAAAATCCTGCGGAATCAACAGCCAACCGTCATCATGCTTCTTCCCTGTGGTGGGAGCTTACCGCCGGACAGTTCATCGCTTCTGCCGTCATCCTGTCCACCATGCTGAATATTGACTATCAGGTGGCTGTTATCATTGTAGCTGTTGTGGTTACGGTCCACTCTATCATGGGCGGTCCCTGGGCGTTACACTGACAGACTTTGTCCAGGTATTCCTGATTGTCATCGGCAGGATTATCGCAGTTCCCTTTGCCATGAATTACGCGGGGGGCTGGGACGATGTGGCATCAACATTCCGGGCACATTGAGCCTGTTCCAGGGCTATGATCTGTTTGGAATTATCTCCTTGTAATCATGTATACAGCCACTTTCTCCGTAGGGCAGGAGGCTGTGTCGCGATTCTACGCTGCCAGGGACGAAAAAGGCAGCCAAAGGGCGGCGCCTGGCTGGCAGCCCTGGTAAACTTTATCTACGCCTTTATTCCCACCATCCTGGGCATCATCACGCTGGCCTTAATTAATATGGGCAAATTCAGCTCCGCGCAGTTTGAGTCAGTGGGCGCGCGTTACGCCCTGCCGGTCCTTGCCATCAACACCATGCCGGCCCTGATCTGTGGACTGTTGTTCGCGGGCATCATCTCCGCCACCATGTCCAGCTCCGACTCCGACCTTTTGGGCGCCGGGTCCATCTTCGCCAACGACATCTACAAGGCCGTGCTGAAGCCCGATGCCTCCAGCCAGTCCGTGATGAACGTGACCAAGATCGTGATGTGCCTGGTGGGCGTGGCCTCCATGCTGATCGCGCTGTTCAACACCCAGAGCATCGTCTCCATCCTGATGTTCTGCTTCACACTTAGAGCAGCCGGTTCCTTCTTCCCATATGTCATGGGACATTACTGGAAAAAAGGCGTCCACGGCAGGCACCATCGCCTCCCTGATCGCCGGCACCATCGTGTAGTATATCTGGAACACATTTCAAAGGGGATGCTTTTCGGCATCAAGTTCAGCCAGCCCATCATTCCGGGTCTGGCGGCTGCCTTCATCTGCTTTATTATCTTCTCACTGGCCATGCCGCCTGAGAAGGAGACCACGGAGCTGGCTCCTGAGGAAGATGATTAAATATTAACCATTACAGGGACTGTCTGCCGCCGGTATATGGCCGGCGAAAACAGTCCCTGTCTGCCTATTGATACTCCTGGTTCTTAGGATGCTTTATGAGCTGATCTTCCTCCAATCCTCCACCACCTGCGCAGCCATTTTCCCGGCCGTGTCCCTGTTTAAAGGCATGACCCGGCCATGATAGGGATAATATACCAGGTTGGACCACAGCACCTCGTATCCTCCCTTATCATACTCTTCTGCGGTGGGCAGGTAGCTGCTGCATCCGTTGGTATAGCCGTTGAAAAACAGAAACGGTGCCTCTGCCTCCTTCAAATATCAATGGCGATCCGGCACATGGCCTCATTGGGAACACCGCAGAGACAGCCCTGGTTGACAAAAGATACTGAATCTCTATGTCAGCATACTGCTTTTGTATGCCTTCATCCAGAAGGCGCTTCACCTCCTTCAGCCATCCTCCGTCAATTTCGCCTTCCCTCTCCGCCTCCTCTGCAATTTTTTCTCTGCTCTTTCCATGTCCGGCACATCAGCCGCAAACCGGCAGAAGGAAGATCAGTTTCCACGCGTTCCAGGGGCATCAGCACCAATGAGGCATACACAGCGTCCACGGACCGGAACATATCTTCCGCCATCTGTTCCAGGGCCCGGCGGCTCTGGGGCACATATTTTTGCCTGTATTCCTGTGAAAATCCTTTCCGGGCCATCTCCCAGCAGTGAATCTCCACATATTCCATGTTGTCCTGATGATATCTGGGACGGATATCCCCGGCAGCTCCCTGTACCATCATAACCGGGCAGCCGTATGCTTCCTCCAGCCGTTTCCTTGCGGCCCCAATATAATCTGCGGAGATAAAATAATTATCCCCGGACAGTACATTTGCATGGGCTGTCACGCGAATAAGAAGGACCTCCGGTTCCTTTCCGTCCCGGGCCGCCAGCTTTAAAATGCCTAACCGCCCGTCCATCTGCTCCGGTTCATTCCTCCGGTTCACCCCCACAGTGTTTTCCCAATCCCCCAGGCCGCCTCCATGGATTTCATATTTCCTGCGGCCTTCCGGACAACCGTACCTGCCTGCCGGCATACCATTTCAAAGTAATCCGGTTCCTCCGCTGCATTGGGCGCACTGTGAGTATGGGAAAAGCATACCATAATCCGCTCCCTTCCCATGTGAAGCGCAGCAGCAGCCCTGTCCCGCAGGACATTGGACAGCTCCACTGTAAAGCCCAGGCTGTCAATGGCAATAAGGCCGCCCATGACGCCGTCAGCCTCCCATACCAATGCCTGGAGCCTTAAAAGAATCCTCACGCCCCTGGAACGGTTATCCGGGCGGTAAAATCCCACCATCTCAGACGGATTATCCGGCGTGATGTCACCCTCTCCATATCCGGCCTGCACCATATTACATGTCTGCATGATAAAACACCTCTTTTCTTATTTCTGTTTCTTTATTTCTATTTCCTTATTTCCGGTGACTCTATCCTATCTCCCGGGAAACGGATATGCAATCTACTGTTTTCTTCTGTAGAATTCTGTATTATGGTTTCCGCGCTCAGCCTGATATCGCCACTCAAACCTGCCGAAAAAAGGGAACCGCGCACTGCGGCTCCCCATGGTTTACTTCTGATATACAATTTTTCGTATGGCGTGGACAGAAAGAAAGTACTTATCCCCAGCTCCTCCAGGGATACCCCCTGCCGGTAAGCATCCACGATTCCGGCGTTCCGCTCCGCCAGCTCCTGCGGCAGCCGCTTTGCTCACCCCAGGCCTTATGCCGGTCTTCCATGGCCGGGATATAGATATATCCGGCCTGTATGTATTCCTGCAGTTCCTCCCCCAGGTGATGGGGGAGGACTGCCTTTGCTTGACATATTTCATGTCGGCTCACTCCTTATCTTCATCACTCTTAAAGGAAGCAAAGCCAGCATTCATCTCAGCGGCATATATTACTCCATGCAGGCGCCGCTGAGCTTACAGGCTTTGCATGGAGCCAGACATTGTTGTTTTCTTTTTATTCCTGCACATAATTCTCTCCTTCCAAACCATCCTCATCCCTTAACCAGGCCTGATAACGGTATCTCCGAATCACTACGGCCCAACTGTTACCGGAACTCCCAGAGGACAGTATTCCCACAGTATATCCATCACATCATTTGTAACCGCGATGCAGCCGGAGGTTCCTCCTCCCTGGTCCCCGTGTATCTCAATGGCCCCGCCTAAAGGAGTATTCCAGGGCGGCTGTATGCCTGCCTTGTTTGCCTCCACAATGGCATTATACTGTTCCTCATTAATCAGGCCGTCTCTCAGGCCCCGCTCTGCATCCTCGGCATTGGGATAGGATACTCCCAGAGCCAGATAACATATGCTCTGGTCATTTCTTGTGCACACATAGAACGATCCGGAGGGCGTGATTTCGTCTCCCTCCTGCACCTTGTCCCCTGTCTCGGACCGCCGTCCCAGCTTTACGGGCCAGGTTCCTATGGTCTGGGCATACTGTTTCAGCGTCAGCGTATTGCCCATTTTGCTGACATAGATGTTCACCCCATTGACAGAAGGCTGGTAAGCTGCCCCCGGTCCTGCACTCTGCCCGGCCAGGGCGCTCAGAGGACCGGCCGCCGCCGCCAGGCACAGTGCCAGCACTCCGGCAGCAGCACATTTTCTGAATTTCATCCTGTTCCATCTCCTTACGCTTATTTTTATTGGGTTTAGTATACCATATAATCCCAAATTCTAAACCAATGTAAGAAAATCGAAAGGAAAATATATCTATTCTTCTGTTTTCTCCTCCCCATACCCCAGCTGGGCAGCACATTCATGGGATGGTCCAATATCACCAGATTGGCGTCCTTATCCAGATAGTGCTCCTGCTTATGTATGATTACCATGTTCCGCCCGGCAAAATACTGTATGTACTGGCAGAACACCTCCGGAAGCCAGGGTAGTCCCCAACAGCAGCAGGGTATCTGCCTTTGTTATCTCCTCCGTGGTCTTAGTCATGTTCTGGCTGTCCACCATCTCTCCAATCAGGGAAATCATGGGCCGTATGGGAACATTGCAGTCCCTGCAGATTGGCACGCTTCGCCCCGCCATATATCCGATGGAATACTTTTTCTTACATCTGGGGCACTGGTTCTGGTAAATACTTCCGTGAAGATTTATAACATGACGGCAGCCGCCCTGCGGGGCATTGTCATAGATGTTGCTGTCTATGATGCATTGGAGCCTTCCGGCCCTCTCCATGGCAGCCAAGGGCCGGGCCGGAAGCAGTGTCCCTTGGCGCGTTGTGAAGCATCTCATTTTTTGTAGAACTCGAAAAACTGCTCCGGACGGGTATTATAAAATGCACTGGTATACATTTCCTCAACACCGTAGCCATACCGGTTCTCAATGTCATAGGCCTTATCCTGCTTCTTAATACCGATGAAACCGCCCTCTTCCATCATACCGGAACCACAGAGAGCCACAGTATAGGTACTATCATCCAGAATCTTTCTTAACTGAGCTATTTTTTCATTCATAGTGATACCCCTTCCAGTCCAACCCAGCAAATGCCTCCTGGGAGGTTACAACTGTTACTTATTATCACTATTATATAATTTTTTCCAGATAATTTCCACCTTTTTTTGGCAGTTTTATCTTACTATTTTCCTTTTAAAACGTCATTTTCTTTCTTTCCACCTGAGAATAAAGGAGAACGCCCCCGATTGTCACCACACACCCCCGCTATCTGCAGGAGCGCGGGCACTTCCCCTGAACAGAAAAAGCAAAAGACAGCAGCAGCCACAGGCTCACACAGCTTGGAAGCAGATACAAAGGAGGGGGAAAGAATTTCAGGCACCAGCTGAAAATACTGTGCCCCAAAAGAGTGGAGCACACACTGAGAAGCAGGCCCACAACCACAGACCTCACTCCGTATCCCGTAAAGGCCAGACCGCTAAAGCAGTTGCCAGCCCCAGGGCCAGGGCGCAGAACACATAGACAATGTAGGTATAAATCGTGGTGGACATATGCCCCCCTGGCCTGACGCCCAATCAGGGTGTATACGGCGCAGAATACAGCCGCAGCAAGGGCCAGCACATCCCCGTACAAAATGGTTTCCCCCGGCGGAGTAGTCAGAAAAGGCAATCAGAAGGCTTCCGCCCACCGTCACAAGGATACTTACGCCGGCAGGCACAGATATCTTCCCTTCATGAACAGACAGTATCCCAGCGCCACCCATATAACCTCCGTGCACACAATGGCTGTGGAACTGGCCACTGAAGTCTGGTTCAGCGACTCGAACCATGCCGTAAAATGCAGGGCCAGGAACACTCCCGCTGGCCCCGCACAGCAGGACAGTCTTTCTGTCCGTTTCCCTCAGTTCCGCCTGCAGTCCTTCCGTCCCAAAACCACAGGCGTCATCAATGCCACGGTCCACATCAGGCGGTAAGGGCTGTGACCACAGACGGTGCCTGGGGAATATTTAACAAAAATAGCCGATAATGAAATACCGGCTATTCCTATGATTATCATGACCAATGGATGTTTTTCCATCAATTTCATCTTATGTATCCTCGCTTATATGATGGGTTGTCCAAACTGCTGTAGAAATTCTATCACACCAATGCTCCTGCGTCCAGATACTTTCGTGAATAACTACCGTTGATTGCCCGGCTGCCGCCTATGGAATCAGCCTGCTGGTTCCCAGCCGGTCTGCGCCCACTCTATGAAGCGCTGTGCATCTTCAATGGATGCGATTCCGCCGGCTGCCTTGACCTTGACCCCGGGGCCTGAGTACTTCCTCATAAGGGCCCGTCCTCCGGCGTTGCGCCGGCTGTGGAAAATCCGGTGGAAGTCTTGATGAAATCGCACTGACTCCGTGACCACACGGCACATTTCCTTCTTCTCTTCCTCTGTCAGAAGGCAGGTCTCGATAATAACCTTCAGGCATCTGCCGCCGCAGGCAGCCTTAATCTGTCTGATTTCATCCAGGACCTGGTCATAATGTCCCGCCTTTACAAGGCCGATGTTGATGACCATATCAATTTCGTCCGCACCGTTCTTCACCGCGTCCTCTGTCTCGAACACCTTCACCGCGGTGGTCATGTTGCCGTTGGGAAATCCGATTACGGTGCAGACAGCCAGCTTATCCCCCACAAAATCCTTTGCCTGCTTCACATAACAGGGAGGAATGCACACAGAGGCAGCAGCATATTCCATGCCTTCCTGCACAGCTTTTTCTATCTGCTCCCAGGTAGCTGTCTGCTTTAACAGCGTGTGGTCTACCCTGCTTAAAATGTCCTTCTTATCCATTATTTTCTATCCTTTCTATCCGTCAGTCAGCTGCCCCCGGAGAAACATCCAAGGGACATTCTTCCAAATTACAATTCGTTGAGCCGAAGTCCCTATGGTGCCTTCCGGCATCTTCACCCAAAGTTGTCAGCAACCGTGGCTCCGATGATGACTGCAAATGTATCTGCGCTGCCCAGGTCCTTTCCGCCCTCCATGGAGGAGAATAGGCGATGAACGGCACCTGTTCCCTGGTGTGGTCCGTGCCTGTATAGGTGGGGTCGTTTCCGTGGTCCGCGGTGAGAATCAGAAGATCGTCCTCCCCCAGAAGGGAAGTAGCTCTCCCAGCTTCTCATCAAACCGCTCCAGCCTGCCGTACCCTTCCGGATTGCGGCGGTGTCCCCACAGGGCGTCAAAATCCCACCAGATTCACAAAACAAAGCCCGTTGAAATCCGTTTTCGCGATACTGGATGGTCTGCTCCATGCCGTGGACAGATGAGTTGGAATGGTTGGACTGAGTCGGTCCCTCTCCGTCAAAAATATCGTATATCTTACCAATGGACACCACATCATATCCCGCGTCCTTAAGGGCGTTGAGGGCAGTCCTTCCATATGGCTTCAGCGCATAATCATGGCGGTTGGAGGTGCGCCTGAACTCGCCCTTTTTCATGCCCACGTATAGGGCCTGGCAATGACGCGTCCCACCTTCCACTCATCCCGCAGAGTCAGTTCCTGGCAATCTCGCAGTAGTGATACAGGTTGTCAAGTCCCATGATCTCCTCGTTGCCGCATATCTGAAGCACGGAATCAGCGGAAGTATACACGATCAGATGACCTTCCCGAATCTCCTCCTCCGCCAGTTCATCCAGGATTTCCGTTCCGCTGGCGCTCTTGTTGCCGATGATTTTACGTCCGGTCCCGCTTCTCCAGCTCGTCTATCAGTTCCTTCGGAAAACCGTGGCTGGTAAATGTCTGGAAGGGCGTGGTCACAAAGAAGCCCCATCATTTCCCAATGTCCCGTCATCGTGTCCTTGCCACGGCTTCTCTCCTTCAGACGCATGTAACGTCCAAGGGGTGTTCTGCCGGCTCCATACCCTCTAAGGGGTGCAGGTTGACCATTCCCAGCTTTTTTCAGATTCGGAATCTTAAGCCCCGGAACCTCCCGGGCAATATGTCCCAGGGTGTCCACCCCCACTCTCCATATTCCGGTGAATCTCCACTGCCCCGATTCCAAGTGAATCCAGGACCACAACAAAGATACGTTTATATTTTCCCATCTTACGACCTCCCTTAAAATAATGTGACCAGGCCCACCACCATGGCGCTGATCAGGCTTACCGCCACACCGCCTAACATGGCCTTGAACACCAGGCGGGCAAGGGTGCTTTTCTTTTCAGGGCACAGGACCGCGATGCCTGAAACGCAGATTCCAAGGCTGGAGAAATTGGCAAACCCGCACAGGGAAATGGCGCATATCATCCCTGTCCTGTAATCCATGGAAGATATCATGGAGCCCAGCTGCTGGAACGCCACGAATTCATTGAGACCAGCTTGCTTCCCAGGAATTTCCTCCAGAAGTATTTCCGAAGGGTCCAGGCCCATGAAGAAGCCGAAGGGGCAAATACATAGGAAAATACCTGCTGAAGGCTGATACCGCAGACGCCTAACAGCTTATTCACCGCTGCCACCAGCGCCACCATGGCCACCAGAGACGCGCCGATGGACAGCGCCATCTGCATGCCGGTGACAGCCCCCTCTGCAACTGCCTCTATCACGTTGGTATTATTCCCCCTTATTGTCCATCTTAACGCTTCCCCACTTCCCGGACCTCCTCTGTCTGGGGCAGAAGCATCTTGGCCACCATAATGCTGCCCACCGGCACCAGTGTGCTGGCAATCAGAAGATACTCCATGGGAATGCCAGGGGCCGTATAACCGCCCAATATGGACACGGACATACTGCCCATGCCGGAAACCAGGTACCACCATAACCTCGCTGTCCGTCATCTGGCCCAGGTACTTGCTCACCAGAATGGGGCTGTCGGTCTGTCCCAGGAACATGTTGGCAACCGCCACAAAGCTTTCCACCTCGGAGGTGCCCATAAGCTTACCCACTGCTTTACTCAATCCATTTTACCACAAATCCCAGAATTCTGATATAGTAAAGAAGACTTACCAGGGCAGACAGGAATACAATGTTGCCCAGGACCTGTATGGCAAAAAACGGATCCGGTGGCAGCCGTGCTGTCTGCCAGTGAACCGAACACAAAGCTTAAACCGTCCTGACCGCAGTTGATGACGCTGGTCACTGCATCCGACCACCCTGGACACCACGTAACGGCCGGCCGGAACCTTTACCAGAATCACCGCAATCAGGAACTGGGCAATCACTGCCTTAACCAGCATTTTGACGGATATGTTTTTCTTCTTCCAGAAAATCAGATACATGATGGCCAGCACCAAAAAAGGATACCTGTAAGGTTTAATAATATCTTCATTTGTCCCCACCCTTACCTTTCTCCTAAGCCTGCTTATCTGCCTGAATCAGTCTGCGGACCTTCCACCGCCACCTTGATGGCTGCCCGTATCGTGGACAATGGGATTATCCAGTCCGGCCTCCTGGCGCTCCTGGTTACCCACCACCAGGAAATCAGAACCGCAGCGCACCCTTAAGTGGCTGGCTGCAATGAACAGGGCAGCGGATTCCATCTCAGACGCCTTGCAGCCCATGCGCTTCCATGCCTCCCACTTGTTTAACAGCTCATAACACCGGCATGCGTTTGGGCTCATGCTGCCCGTAAAACGCATCCTTGCACTGCACCACTCCCGCGTGATACGTATATCCCAGCGCCTTTGCCGAGGAAACCAGGGCATTGGTCACATCCAGGTCAGCCACGGCCGGAAACTCGATGGGTGCGTATTCCCCTGCTGGTGCCCTCCATTCGGATGGCGCCTGTGGCGACCACGATATCCCCGCCCTTCACGTCCATGTCCATACCGCCGCAGGTTCCACGCGGATAAATGTATCAGCCCGCACAGCACCAATTCCTCCATGGCAATGGATGCAGACGGTCCGCCGATGCCCGTAGAGGTCACGCTTACCTTTTCCCCGTCCAGATAACCGGTGTATGTAACATACTCCCCCTGCTGTCCCGCCACCAGTACCGCGTTGTCAAAATGCTTTGCAATCTTTTCACAGCGCTTGGTCTCCGGGCATGATGACATACCGTCCACGTCTCCTTCCTGATCTGTAAATGGTACTGTAATCCTTCTTCTCCTGAATAGTTCTGCATAATAATTACCCCTCTCTTTTAATTGATTTTTGTTTGCGCCTTTACCTGAATCTGCTTGTATTCTGCCGGTGTCTGCGCTTTTGTTTTTTTGTTTATTTATTTGTCTGTTTATCGCATACTTGTATAATATCATTTTAACTTGTATAATTTCCAGATGGAATATTTTACAATTATCATCGTATATTTTGTGTATATTGACAACAAATCCGCGGTTTTTATGGTGTTTTACCGATTTCAGTCTGTTGTACAACTAGACATGTCTATTTTATTGACAAAACAGCCTTTGGGAATTATGATGTTGAATAAGGACTTGTATATTTTTGTGATACAGCAAGATTAGTGATACAGCAGGATTTCTGATACAGCCAGAATTGTGACACAGCCAGACAGGAAGGGCAAACCTATGGACACCAGATGTATTATCCGAGAAAGCAAAGAAATTAAAACATGTAAAAGTATATAACCGCCTGTATTCCATGATACAGGACGGCGTGTATCCTCCGGGCAGCCAGCTTCCCTCCGAACCGGGCTGGCCCTGCAGATGGATGTAAGCCGTATGACCCTGCGCAGGGCTCTGGCTCTGCTGCAGGAGGACAATCTGGTCATCAACATACGCGGTAAGGGAAATTTCATCAGCGAACGCAATCCCGGCGCCAGTATGCCGGGCCTGGAGGTCACACACAGCACCCGGTCCGCTGTACTCTGTCGGAGCCATTGACGAGACAGAGATGGAATTTCGCATAGAACCTCCCCACGGAATCCATCAGTCAGAACCTGAAGCGGAAAACTGCCGTGGTGGTGATCGCAGACCGCTGGTATAAAAGCGCCGGAAAGGCGTGCGCCTACAGCCTCAGCTTCATTCCCATCGAGGTTATATCCGGGAAACAGATAGATTTAAGGGAGAAAGAAGATTTATTCCAATACCTGGAGCATGGCGTATATGAGGATGCCGTCAGCAGCACCTGCCAGCTCTCCTACACCACCACAGGCAATTTCACAGCCGTCAAGTACATGCTCTCCCAGCACGCCTCCTTCATTCTGGTCCAGGAGACACTATATGATGAAAAACAGCCGGGTACTGGTATCCAGCAAGCACTATATACCGGTGGAATCCTTCAAAACCCAGGTCAACGCTGTGGCCGGACGCGCCTGAAGGTCCGTTTTCATTCATCCAGATTATGCTTGACCGCAAATACAGCCAGCTGGGTCCGGTCCTTTAGCTTAAGCTTTTTCCAGCAGACGGGAGATGTTGTTGCGCACCGTCCCCTCTGCCAGAATAGCGCCCCGCAATCTCCCTGTTGTCCATTCCCGGGCAACCAGCCGCATGATATCCCGTTCCCTGGGCGTCAAATCCCCCGGCGATGTCTGCCTTTATTTTGCCGGGCGCCATCTGACGGCGCATCCCCTCAAATACGCTTCCTCAAAAAACCCGTATTCCGGCGCATACAGCCTTGACGGACTGGATGACCTTATCATCTTCCATCTCCTTAAGGATATATCCGTCCGCCCCGCTTCCCCCGGCTGCATCCACGGTTTCCCTGTCATCAAAGGTAGTGAGCACCAGCACCTTTATATCCGGATAGTCCTCCTTGATTCTGGTAATCCCATAGCTGCCATCGTATTCCGGCATACGCATATCCATAAGCACCACATCCGGCTTAAGCTTCCTGCACAGCTGCCACGCTTCCCGGCCGTCAGCGGCCAGTCCCACCACCCGGATGTCTTTGTCCTGCTCCAGTATGGCCCTGAGCCCCTGTCTCAATATCTGGATATCATCGGCAATCACTGCTTTTATCATATGGTTCTGCTCCTTTTTCCTCTATCCCTTATCTGCCGGCACACACGGCGCCCTCAGTTTCCGTACGGCAGGTTTATATATATCTGAAATCCTTCCCCGGATTCGGATATGAACCGGACTGTCCCCCTGCCTGCTCTGTTCTCTGGCGTATACCGCGGATTCCGTTTCCCCTCCTCTATATGGAGGCATCCTTTCCATTATCAAACATATACAGATTCAGGCTGTCTGCGCCGAATTTAAGTATCACATCCATGTGGGTTGCATGGGCATACTTAAGGCAGTTGGTAATGGCTTCCCGCAGGCACTCATACACAACCGGGGAAAGGTGGGAATATGCCTCCCTGTCCTCCCCCTGTATCTCCACCTCCACCTCAAACTCCTTCACACTGCCGGCCAGCTTACTCCCTGGGAGATAAGTCCATAGGAGGCGGACTGCCTGAGATTATTGATGGAACACTGCAGCTCCGGATCCCGCTGCCGGCCAGCTCCTGGGCCTGGAGCAGGTACTCCTCTATGAGCTTGTCCTGTTCCGGCCTCTCTCCTCCTTATATCCAATCCGTATGAGCCTGAGCAGCGAATTTATCATGGTCAGCGTATGTCCGGCGGTATCGTGCACCTCCTGGGCAATGCGGTTGCGCTCTTTTTTCAATGGCAAGACTCTGATTGGTCACAGCCAGTTCCCTGCCCTGCTCCAAAAGCTGGTAATATCTTCCCACATCTGTGAGCATAATGGTTCCCGCAACCATATCTCCCTTCTTATCCCTGTGGATATACTGCCTGACCTCCAGCCTTCTCCTTTCACCATTGTCTTCCAGCGTAAATACAGGTGTCTGAGAATCCGCACAATCTGCGTTTGCGCCCTTTTCCCTCAGGATTCGCCTGAGCGGTTCCATATCATCTCCGGTTTGCAGCCCCAGCCAATGTACGGCAGCCCCGTTGCAATAGGTAATCTTATCTCGCCTGTTATACACCACCACGCCTCTGCAATGGAATCAAATATTTTATCAAAAGCCATGGTATTGACATCCAGGAAATCATACCGGAACACAGCCAGCAGCATGAGAACGCTGGTCAGGGGAAAAAGCAGGAGGTGTCAGGTCAAAGCCTGTTCTCACAAGCCCCGTCATATAGAGCAGGTTAAAGCCAGAGGCACTGCAGCCAGCAATATGACGGCAATATGCGCCAGCGCCACACGGTTCTTTTTTAAAAGCCGCCAGCACCACAGCCATGCCGGCCAGGACGCAGATATAGGTATAGGCCATATGAATGTAAAATACAGGCCTGTACACCACCTGAGCCACCTCGAAACTGGTATAGAATAAATAATGGGTATTCATTTGTCAGGAGAACCGAATAGTTAACAGCCGAAATACCGAATAAAAACAGTTCCGCCCCATGCCCCAGTTTTCTCCTGCTGTAGAGAAACGCAAACTCCAGCCATGCTGGTCCGATGAAGCTGATTTCTATGTAGGAAATACCATAGGCCAGATACTTCATCCCTTTGTCATGGCAAAAAGCTGAAAAACAGCTGTGGCATACACCAAATAATGATAAGGAGCTGACAGATGCCAAAAGCTCCTGTGGTCCTGGTTTTATCTGCCTTCATCAGCAGCCAGCCCGATGTGTAAAGAGACAGGCCAATGGCGGATAGATAGGCAATCCTAAGCATGATATCAAGCATATCCCAAACCTCCTCCGCAGTTTTCCCGTTACTTTCACCCATAAGGCAAAACAGGGCGGCATGGCCTGGTACCCTTGATTATAGCCGCCTGCCGCTGTGTGTCAAAAGAATTGCAGACGGTCACTTACCGCCCCTACCGCCGCTTCCTTCTACTGCAGCTTACCTGGCCGCCTATCACTGCTTCCTCTATCACCGCTTCCCGTCAACGCTTCTTCACTCTCTTTGTTCACCGCGGCAAAGACAATGAGTCCCAGTCCGGTTGCCAGCAGATAGACCCACCCATGACAAGCTGAGCCAGAAATCTTTTTTGTCATGTAAAAGCGCTACCAGTATCATGATGATGCCGGAAACTGAATCCATCTCATACATTTTCTCATATGCGCCAGGGAGAACACAGCCAGATTGACAGCCTCCAGTATCAGCGTATCCCATACAGCTCCTGTAGATAAGGCATCCGATGCCATGGCCCCCAGGCACAGGCAGTAGAGAACCGTCTGCAAATTTGTTATCTCTTTCTGTCCCCCATATGCGGCCCAGACTCCAGATAAAACCCAGCAGCCGGAATCAGCTGAATCTCCAGGCTGAGCATCTCCGGCCACCGGATAAACGGCTGGCGCCAGAATGCCGCTGCTGCCAGAGCTGCTGCCAGCGTAAACGCCGCCCTTTTTTCCAGTGTTCCAGCACTGCAAAACTGAAGTACATACAGAGCTGTCAAAAGAATATACGCGCATCGCCATCCCGGCCTGCCTCCCATGCCATGGGTATCAGGACAAAGATGACCAGGATGTGGAACCAGTCCACGTCCCATCCTCCGCTCTCCCTTCACGGCGTACCATAACAGGTCTGAACCGCCGGAACAGAATCCCGAAAGGATGAGCAGCGCCGCCGTGGCGCCATATACCTGGTTTTCGTTCAAACCATACCTTGCCGTTGCTATAAATGGGGGGATACAGCGGTTGTGGCTGCCAGATGCAGCCAGTTGCAGCTGCTCCGGTAAAGCATCACATAGAACTGCAAATACCGCCATGCAGAGAATCATATTCCAGAGCGCCAGAGATGGATCGCTGTAAATGCCCCCCATCATCATCAGGAATACTGTCATACCTGTACAATTCCAGAACCTATCCCTGATTTTGCTGCGGTCATGCAGGATAACCGATGCATATTCCAGACCGTATACCGCCGCTGTCCACACCATCCGGAGCACGCCGTTTGCGGTCGCACCTTCTGCAAGAAGATACACGCCTGCCAGGGAATACAGACAACTGCCCCTGATGAACTGTTCCCGCGCTGTCCCCCTCCTGCCAAAAAGGATTTCACCAGCAGGTAAACAGACAGAAGAAGGAAAAAAGAAAGAGTCTCCTGATTCTCCAGCCGGGCAAGCGCCTGCGCGCAGCCGTGCTAATGGCCAGTATGGAATACAGAATCTGTCTTTCTTCATCATATCCCATATGGACAATCAGCACATACCCCATACAACCACATCGTATCCCACATCCATGCCCAATGTTCTATTAAAACCCTCCCATCCGGTCAGGGTAAGGGCAAAGAGCACTGCCGCAACGCTGCCGCGGAAGTACCGGGCACCGTCTGCCCCACTCCGCCATGACCGCCGCCAGAAGAATTACCACTGCGGATGCTGCCAGCTGGATTTCCAGACTGTCCCTGAAAACAGCATATCCAGCAGCAGTACCGCCATGTCAATTGCCAGAACAGCGGAAAAACACATCCGCCCGCCAGATTATTAAGAGGATTTTAAACCTTCTCTCAGCCAGAAACCATACCGCGGTCATGGCTGCCCCAAAAATACCTGATATGTAAAATCCACGGGGATACAGAAGCCTGCATACTGAAAGAAAATCATCATGGTCAGACTGTGAAGCATCTTCATTTCCGCTCCCTGCGCCGCAGCGCCATTAAGGGCGGTCCTGGCTGCCATCAGCCCAAAATGCCAGGGTATCCCAGAATGTAACTTCCCAAATTCCCAGAAACAGTATTCCTATAATGAATCCAATCCCGCCTGCCACAGCTTTATAAGCCATCATTCCGCTTATTATCCAGAACTGAGCACTGCAAAAGGCCGAATTCACCCATAAATTCGTCTATAAACCGGTCCGCGGGTCGTTCATGCTGCCTTGCAAACCCGATTTTCTCCTGTAAACCTCATTTCCAATCAAAAAGAAAGGAGTAATACATCATACCATTCATGCAATCCGGCCATTCAAGCTTTTTAACGCTCCCATCAAAAAGCACATGCTGACCGTCATTCCCACAGGCAGGCCTGGGCATAGACCTTTGTTATGAAATCTCCTGATTTTGGAAAAAGAGCTATCTCCGTGGCTATACTGCCTGCCAGCAGGACACGGTAACGGTTTTTCCCCTTTAAAATAAACCCTGACCCAGCAGCCCGAAATATCCAGCCGCCAATATGGTAAGAAATAAAAACACGCTGCCCAGAATATAAAAGGCCTGTCCTGTCCGCTCAATCTTAAAATATTTTTCAGCTGCCCAGCTTGCCCCGAAAAAACAAACCTGATCCCCAGGACCATAATCACCTTGCAGACACTGGGCAGCATGCCATGCCGTGGTGGCGAAAATCAATCCGGCCAGTACCACAAATATCACCTGATCACCAGTGCTGCTGTCCCTGGAAGAACCCCCCATCTATTTTCGGCGCCCTGACCAGAGCTGTCTGTTTGTGAGGTATCTCCGGCACCTGGACAGGTCTCCACCTTTCTCAAAGTCCTCCGGTACTACAATTGCTTGCCCAGGCCCATACCATGCCGTTGACTTTTCATGCTGCGTCACTGCATCCGCCGGCCTCTCATGCCGTACCTCTGCATCCGCCGGTCCTTCATGCTGTATCTTTATATCCGCCGGCCTCACGCTGTATCCTATATCCGCCAGTGCCCTCATTATATCCTGCCGGCCCTTTATCCCTATATCCGCCGTATCCGCCTTGTAAGCCCTTTTCCTTGTCAGCCTTGTATATCCCTTGTCAGTTTTTTTCTTATACCGGCTGTTGGCAACAGACAAAACTATTATGGCAGCCAGTTCAGCAAAAGGAGCCACCAGCCATATTAACAAAATGATAAACCACTCCATACCCATTCCCTTTCCATCCATCTTTCCGATACCGTCTATACATATTTCCTTTTCATGTTTTCATTATAAAATATAATCCAGTCCGGTTATAGATGCTGTCCGTCATTACAGCAGTGACATTTGTCACTGATATTTGATTCCATACGGGGTTCTCCCATAAACAAAACAGCAGCCACCGGCAATTGTCCTTTTAAGGACGCCAACTGCCAATGACTGCCATATAAAAATTTTTCAGTTAACCATTCTCACCAAGAATACACTCCAGCTGCCGGACCATTTCCTCATATGGAACCGTACATCCATGGCCGCCTATGGAGATAGACGGCTTTGTCTTTTCCGTGATAATCACTTCCGCAGGTAATCATCCTGAATCTGCCGCGCGCAGCCTTATGATAAAACCCAGCCTGTTCCTCCGAGTGGTAGCTGCTGAATGCCTCTATTCCATCCACGCCTGCCTCCAGTATGGGATCCAGCAATTCCCGCAGTCTTTAAATTAACTCCCGGATGTGCCAGCACCGCATATCCCCCGTTCCTGTGTATGATATCAACCGCCTGCTCCCATTTTGGATATTCCATTTTAACATAACAGCATTTTCCTGAGAATAAAATCCCAGTAAAAATTCACATAAGGGTTATCGCCTCTTGCCCCGCCTTCCCTGTAGGGAAGAAGAGGAGATGGTCCTTGTATTCCTCCCGGCCAAGAAGCACCTCTGCAAACATTTCCCCGGTCCACCGGTCCTTCCAGTAGTAATCTCCGGCCAGTTCCTCCATATCCTCCGCTCTTACGTCAAATCCCATTTTCCTGGTTGCGCAAAGCATCTGCCTGGATGCCGTCGCTGCCTGACTGCTTATATTGTCTTCGATGTCGGCAAAATCATCACTGGTATCGTCAAATCCATACCCCAGTACATGAAGGTTCACACCTCTGAACGTGCAGTCTATCTCTATGCCGGAAACATACCTGATTCCGGCCCTCCTGGCCGCCTGTCTGCCCGCGTCGTTTGCCCGCACACTGTTATGGTCCGCAATGGACATGACGCGGATGCCGCTCATGGCGCACTGTCTCACCAGCTCCTCAGGACTGAATTCGCCGTCATCACTGTAATAGCTGTGCATGTGTAAGTCCATTAACTTTTCCATTCTGAACCCTCCCATCCTTTCTGTCATCCCAATCATCAATACAACAAATATGACCAGACACACGGGATACAGCGTTACGCTGATACGCCTGCCGCCACCCCAAACAGCGGAGGCATAAATGTGGATCCCACATAAGCGCAGGCCATCTGCATGCCCATCATGGACTGGGGAATACTGCACCCCAAAGTTATCCGGCGTTTCATGAAGCAGGCTGATAGATGGGGACACAGCCCAGTCCCACCATAATAGAAATCTATATTTATTTCGCTCCGTCACGGCGGAAGGAGCAGTATTGTGTTCCGGCAAAGGCGATCCGCCCGCAGCGCACCATGTTCCTGTCGCCCAGCCGGTCCGTGACAAAACCGCCAGTCTGCCCAGGGTAATTCCCAATAAAAAAACGAAGCCCACTTGGCCGCTGTCTGGGGCAATCCCTTATGCAGCACCATATAACTATGGCACAGACCGGCTGTAGCCTCAAGGGCGCAGTAGCAGAAAAATGCAGTCAGCACCGCCTTTTGGAAGCCGCAGCCCCTCTCAGGGTAATCTTGCCTGTGGACGGCATCCTGTCCGCTGTTTCCATCTTTCTTTACCTTCCACAGAGGAAGCGACAGCACAAGACAGGCCACCAGCGCAATCTGAATCACACCCACCACCCATAACCGGAATTCCATAAAGCCGCGTGTCAGACACAGGCCCATGATATAGGGTCCTGCCGTTGCCGATACCCCAGAAGCAGTGAAGCCAGCTCATGTGGCGGGATTTATAGTGGAGCGCCAAAAGTTATTCAGTCCTGCATCCACGCTGCCCGCACCCAGCCCATAGGGGACGGCCCAAACACACAGCTGCAGGAAGGAATGGGAAGAGGAAAAGCCAAACAGGGCTGCTGCCGTCATTGCAACACTTACAACTGTCACCCTTCCTGTCCCAAAATTCCTGATAAAGCCTGTCACTGAAAGGTGCAAAATGGTGCCCGCCGGCAATAATCATGCTGATAATGCCTGCGCATAGGACACCGAAGCTCCCAGCTCCCGGTACATGGACGGCCATACTGAACCCGAAGCGCGTCCGGAAGTCCCAGACTGATAAACGCCAGATAAATAATCACAAGTAATAACTGAAACATCTCATCCTCCTGTTACCTGAGCACCGGAAACCCCGATACGGCCTCCTGCGCGCAAAGCATATAAAACATATAATAAATACACCAAAAGAATATCCGTCTTTTCCTTCTTGATTCAACCCAAATCCCGACTTATAATATAAGAAAAACGACCAATCGGAGGACTGGACATGGCATTACAGGATTGTGCCTGATTTAAACCGCACAGGAAGGGCTGCAGCCCCATGGGACGCCGGACTTTCCGCAATGCAGGATATTCTTCTGTATATACAGACAGTGCCGGGGATGTGGTTCCCTGGCACTGGCATGAAAGGATTTGAAATTATTTATGTTGAGTCGGACATCTGAGACTGCAGGTTCTGGTAAACCTTTCATCTAAAAACAGGGGGAAGGCGCTGTCGTCAATTCCAATATACTGCATTTTGCCGCGGCTGAGCCCTTTGCCCGAACTCCACTCTCTGGTCTTTCACCCTCTTTTGTAACCGGAGAAAAGGATTCCGTGTTTCCAGGAGGTACGTGTGGCACTGCTCCTTCAGTGCAGAAGCTTTGACATCATCTGTCCATTTGACTATCTTGCCGGAGACTTAAGAGCCGGAAATCCTGCGGCCGTGTTCACCGCTGCCTTTGATGCATTTTGCGGCGGACCATTGGGATACGAGTTTGTGGTCCGTGAAAACTGTTCATATGCTGCTGCCTGTATGTACTATTCCCATGCCATGGATTCCAGTAAACCAATGCCGGATACGGATAATATACGTATCCAAAAATGATAAGTTTATCCATGAACATTTTTCAAGAAAACCTGGACCTGGCCCAGATTGCCAGGGCTGCGGATATCGGAGAGCGTGAGTGCCTGCGGTGTTTCAAACGCGCCATCCAGACCTCTCCCCTGCAGTATCTGCTGAAATACAGAGTAACCCAGGGGCTTCCATGCCCTTCTGCAGCCCCTTACAGCAGCATATCCTCCATAGCAGGCATGTGCGGATTCAACAGTCCCAGTAATTTTTCCCAGATGTTTGTGCGCTTTTTCAAGTGTACGCCCAGGGGAGGACAGGAAAGCCAGCTGCCCCTGCCTTCTATTTTCCCATAAAGCCTCCGTCAACCGGAATCACTGCTGGAAATATAAGCCGATGCATCGGATGCCAGAAAGACCGCCAAGCCCTGCAGATCCTCCATCCTGCCCCAGCGCCCCGCGGGGAATCCGGCTGGTGATTTCTTCATATTGCTTTGGATTTACTTCCTTTATATTGGCAGTTAGCTCTTGCCCATATACCCCGGTGCAATTCAGTGTTTACATTCACTCCCTGACTGGCCCATTCATTGACAGTGCCTTTTGTTATTTGCGCCACCCCGCCTTTGCTGGCACTGTATGCCGGAATCAACACACTGGCAAAAAATGCGGTCATGGATGCTATATTGATAATCTTACCATATTTTGCCAGCATTGTTTTGCCGGCCAGCTGCGACATATAAAATACCGCATTCATATTAAGGGCAATAATTTTCTCCCAGCGGTCTGGGGAAAATCAACAGCCGGAGCCCTGGGAACTGTATGCCTGCTCCATTCAACAATATGTCCACCCTGCCTCCCAGCTTCTCCAAACATTCATTATATATATTCTCCAGCTCTTCTGTTTTGGTCAGGTCGCCCCTTACCATGCCATGGGACCTTTTTTGCCATCTCCCCGGCGGAATCTCCAACCATATCAGAAATATCCAGCAGAACCACCTCGTCTGCATCATGGGCGCCTGTGCCATTCCATTACGCCCCTTTGCACCGCCGGTACAATTGCCTTCTTACCCGCCAAGCTAAATTTATCTATAAAATTACTCATATTAAATATCCTTTTCTGTTTTTTTTGTTTCACAGCATATCTTAACTGCGATACAATCCGTAACCCTAATTCTTTGCTTATCTGGCTGCCCATATTTTTTCATGCATAATGTATATTTCTTAATGGTTGCCTCAGTAATCTGGTCCTTGGGAGCAGAAATACCGATGCAGCAGCTGCCATTGCCGCGCTGTAATTGAAAACCGGTACTGCCAGGCATCTCACCCCCAACGTGCGTTCCTCGTCATCCAGAGCATAGCCCTGCTCCTAATCTTCTTTAACTCTTTTCTAAATTCTGATAGGTTGTAATCGTATTGGATGTATAATGTTCAAAATCATAATCGCGGAAGATGTCTTCAATAAATGACGGAGGTTTGTGCCAGAACACATTTTTCCCACAGCGGAACAATGCCACGCTTCAATCATTCCAATCTGGGCCGAAAGATTATATTCCTCTGGCTCCGTACCTGATCCACAATATACATTTTGCGATTTCCCATTGCCGCCAGATGGACACTTTCTTTGGGTATCATCACAAAATTTTGTATAGGTAGGGCCGCGCTACAATAGCCACATTGAAATTTTTTTTTAACTCCTTCGCTGAGGTACAGATTCGAAATCCCAGCCGGTATTTCTTGACCGGGTCAATACTTACCATATCATGGTGCATCGAGCGTTTGCCATCAGGCGAAACCGTACTTTTGTCACCCCAAGAACGGATGCCACCTCCACAATTGTCGCACTTCCTCTTTCTTGAATGATTGATAAAATCTCAATTCCTCTCGCCAGTGACTGTACCATATAATGCCTCTCTTACCTGTTTTTCCCCAGTAATTCAAGGACTGCCTTTTGCCTTTTCACCGCCATCCGCCAAGACCTTCATAAAATCTTTACTTCCACCAATTGCTTTTAATATTTCGGATCGAAGCTTTAAGAATATCTGTAAAATCTTTGTGGGAAAGCTTTGAGATACTGGCTTAGTGTCTGGCGGCTCATTGCCACCTGACTCTTTGCTCTTTCCTTAGGATAACCTGCCCCAGCCGGGCCAAACAATTTTTCAAAAATATACTCAGATTTATGCTGCCCCGCCCAGCCATATCCTTTATTAAGCGGCAGAGACACGCAGTTGCCTCCGTTTATTTGTGAAAGAGCCAGGCATCTAACTGGTTCCCAATCAAACCACACACCACCCCGGGAATTGCAGTACACCATTTAAAGAAGCCCTGTCCCGGTGCCGCATCCCCAATAACGAAGTCGCAGCTGCCGGTATTTAAAGAACAGCCGCCATATAACTGGTGTGAATATACACGTTAAAGACGGGGTTTGTTCGGATTCTTCATCCCACATTTCAGTACCTCTGCATTGGTGGTCTTATGTAATGCGTTGACAATATCTTCATTTCTGATTGAAGCACTTACTTCATTGATAACCGCGATTTTCATGTTCCCCTTCCTCCTTTCGCCATAACCAGATTGCCTTCTGCTTCTTAGTACAATCCTGTTAACAGTCCGACGCCATTACATAACGACAGCCACGATTACAGGACACAATCGACATCAGGACTCCTGCCTTTTGCAAAATCTTTGATTGAAAAATACCCGCTGAATAATACATTACGTTTGTCGGGTAAGATGTAATTAAAATAAACGCCAGTGAAGATGCCAATGCCGCCGGAAATGCTATGGCCAACGTGGATATCCCAAGATTAATAGACAGCTCTATAATAATAGAATAACAATACTTGCAGATACTGTGGCGCTGGAAAGCGTAATATTCATCAGCGATACACTTAATACCACCACAAAAATCATCAGAATGGGGCTTAATCGCCCAGATTTCCTAACAGCCCCAGCGCAATCCAGTTTGCAACTCCTGTCTGGTAGAGCACCATCCCAGGGATACGCCGGAAAGCACTAAAATGATACTGCTCAGGACATTTTCCTTTTCTATTTCTTTATATTTCGTTTTGCTGACACCCGGGAAGAAAAACAGCATTAATGGTTAAAATAACCGGCAAAGCAATTGGAATCAACGCCCAACAGATACCAGAAAGCTGTGGGGAAAACACCCATAACGCAACCGTTGCAACAAAAAAAAAATTAAAGTAACACTTCATCCAGGATAGCCTGGGCTGGGTTTCTGAATTCATTCCTAATCTCTGATTTGTCTTTAGATACTTCATTTCAGGCTTGAATGCCAATAAGAGCAACCCCCATGCAATGCAGTATGAATCAGTGAAATCGGAACCCGTATATCATCAATCCAGAAATGAAACATCAATTCCGGCCTTATCCTTCATAAAGCCAATGGCCAATGGATTTGGGCCGTTTCCTGCAGGAGTTCCAAATCCGCCGATTAAGCTGCCCCAGGCCACAGAAATGAGCAATGCCTTACCGAGTTGCTTTCCAGCGGCTTTAACCCCTCCTCATCCAGAAGAGACTTGCGGCATAAATGGCAGCAACAGCCATGTTGGGAAATCCACATTGATAACAGCGCCCACCACCAGGAAGCCTAATATAACATATTTAGTGCTGTTTCCGGTGATTGAAACATACGTTAACAAGCCTTTTTCCAAGCCCTGATTTGCTAAGATAAATACGCCGATAAAGAATATAACATTAATGTTGCCAAAACCCTGGGTTTTAACAATGCTTCCAAAGGTCGACACCGAACAGGCCAACAGCGCCATTGCCAGCAGACCTGTAAGTGGAACGGATGTGGCTTTTCGCGAAAAACCCAAAAGCTTTTCGCATAAATTTACGCAAAAATCAACTACTTTTCTGAAAATTAGCAAAAAAAAAGGACATTTGAAAGGTATTTTATTTCCTATCAGAAACGCCCTTTACCTCTTCATTATCATGGCTCATCGGTATGTATTCCAGTATATCTGAAATATCACAATTCAATGCCTTACAAATTCGGTCAAGATGATTCAGGCTGATGCGTTCAGCAAATTCATTGTATATGTCATTGATTGTTGACGCCCTGATTCCTGTCACTCGCTAATTTTGCCTGACTCCAGCGTTTCTCTCCAAGCCTTGATAAATGAATTCTGACCATCCAATCACCCCTTACGGATGATTTTACCGCTTTCGACAGGTCTGTTTTCTGTTTTATTTATATTATAACGAATATCGTTATATTTTTTCAGAAATTTCGTTATGATTACTTCCTTGTATCTCGCGATTGCTTGCATTGTCAGCCAATGTATTGTTACGCGTCACTTCTTCTGAGATATTGAAATTCTTCTTATCCATGCTACATTATTATAGGAAAGAACAAACTTTCCTTTGATATGTTTTTAAGACATCTGCAAGACGCTCATGGTCTTTCATACTAAAGGCAGCACTATAATATCGTTCTGTCCCTCACATAAGGAGGATCCAGATAAACAGAGCATCCTTCGGGTCATAGACACTTATCAAATTCTCAAAATCCTTGTTCTCTATCACCACACCCTAGGCCTCTTTGTTGGACTTTCCCCAGATAATCCATCATTTCTATTTTTAGATGAAGTTGCAAATGTGCGGTAATCTTGCAGAAAGCTTATTTTATCAAATAAAAAAACAGGCAGCTTTTTGAGATATCTGTCAATCCTCATATCCATCTGCGCTTTATAATCATAAAATTGTTCGCGAGGAAGGATAAGCTTTTCAACTCCTCCTGCAGGGCTTTTCTGTGATATTTAATGCAGCAGTACAGATTGACTAGAATTCCCATCGGTCATTTGGCCACTTCAGCTGACCTTGCTTCTCTTTTGCAGAGCACCCAGCCAGCTCCTCCAAATGCCTCGATGTAACGTCGATATCCTCCGGGAAACGTCCTAGAATCTCCTGGCCAACAACCTCTTTCCTGTATCCATCCAATAAAACTATTCATCCATCGTCAACTTTCACTATGGGGTAATCGGACAGATGTCTAAATATCTATTATTTCTACCAATTAAGCATACCGATGGTGGACCATGTCGTACTTCTCGCAATCCGGAGCGCACCTCTTGCATCTGTAATGTCACCCACCCTCGTTGCTGCCTTTGACGGGGCAGAGTAAAATACACCTCGCCGGAGAGTCCGCCTGGTATCCGGTCAGCATGCCCTTCGCTGTCAAACAGATACCATCCCACGTCCTGCGCTCCATTTCCTGCGTTGGTACTAACTCATTAGCCGCATAACGCCGTCTGCAAACTGGTACCACCAGCGCTGCCCGTCTGCCGCCGGCTGGAAACGCGGGTGTATGTCACCGGGACGGCGCATAATCAATGTCACAGAGTTTCAGTACCTTCTGCCAGGGCGTGGCAGATACCCTACTCTTTTTGTGCCGCAATCAATACCCTTGGCTTCGATGCAGCCATCACCAATGTACACTCCGATATGCCCAGGCTTCCAGGCGCCCAATAGACATGGTCTCGTCCAGAAGTGGTCAATGCTCATCGCTCCGTGGCGTGTCGTGATAGTTTAGTAGCTGCCACCGGATGTGCCCGGTAAACCAGCTGATGAGGCCGGAACAGTCCGTGCAGCGCTTTGGCCTATGTACTTGGCTGCCTTGGCTTTGTAGGTGGATGTGTATGTGCCTGGGTTCTCTCGGGCCGAGGCGGTCCAGGATGGTCTGTCAGGACCTCCTTGGCTCCGTAGACGTAGGGTGCCCAACTTGTCCTTACAATGCTGGATTAATGTCCTGCTACTGTTTTACTCATGTACCTCCAATCTCAAAAGACCTAAGTCATCCAAGGCGCCACTATTATCTTATTCCTCACAGTCATCCATACCATTTTCTTCGATCACTGGGGCCACCTATGCCACTGTCGTGTATCTCTGGATGTGGAACATTTGAAGGGCATCATACAGATAAAGAGGGTGGCTGCTTTGCGCCCAAATCAGGCCCTACATCCCACATATCCTCCATTGCCAGGGGAGTTTGCTGCATGCTTGTTTGTTATTTTGCCATAATTTCTTTCCTCCTTCATCTTTTATAAATCATTATTCTGTTGTTTTGGGTGGTTTTGTCCGTTTCCATCTGTCACTCGTTCCCATCCGTCTAATGCCACCTACGATAAGGCTGCAATCATACAAGCAAGCAATGCCTTAATAAA
>VOFH01003917.1_pt1 | contig 28835 bp, 37 predicted proteins | sample 5384091 | NCBI WGS metagenome assembly VOFH01 (sample SAMN12384727, study PRJNA508395) | human gut metagenome | isolation source: healthy gut G | host: Homo sapiens
TATCAATAAGCTTTCTTATGCAATCATCCCTGTCCTTCTCCATTCCCGGACGAAGCGAAATAACCATGTTCTTATAATCAATCGGCGCACCTAATCCATATATACATGAAACAGAAGCAACGATAATAACATCATTTCTTTCAGAAAGTGCCGCTGTTGCCGAATGTCTTAATTTATCAATTTCATCATTAATAGATGAATCCTTCGCAATATAAGTGTCACTCTGAGGTACATAGGCCTCTGGCTGGTAATAATCATAATAGGAGACAAAGTACTCAACCGCATTCTCTGGAAAGAACTCCTTCATCTCCCCATACAACTGCGCTGCCAGTGTCTTATTATGGCTTATAATAAGTGTAGGTTTCTGAACATTCTGTATAATGTTCGCCATTGTAAATGTTTTACCAGAACCAGTTACACCAACTAGAGTCTCAAACTGATTGCCTTCCTCAAAGCCCTTTGTAAGTGCTTCAATAGCCTGCGGCTGGTCGCCCATCGGCTTAAAATCCGAATGTAATACAAATCTGTCCATAAAGCCCTCCCTATTTTGCGAAGCAAAATCCGAACCCCTTGGTGAGGAGAGGGATTTTGCCCTCCTTGTTTTCAGCATTTTTCTCATTATACAATATAACAGCCAAAAAGTACAGAACAAACATTCGATTTGTCCTGTACTTTATTCCATACCTCTATATTCGTTATTCTGCCGCGCTGACACTCATTTTTCCATTGAGATACTCTACTGCTGCCTTCAACTGCACATCTTCAGTCGCATCATCCGGAAGCTCCACAATACTGTCAGGTTTCACTCCCTTGCCGTGAATATCCTGTCCCTTAGGAGTGAAATATTTGGCAATTGTATACTTAACCGCACTTCCATCAGTAAGCGGACGGATTGTCTGCACAATGCCCTTACCAAATGTCTGTGTTCCAATTATCTGTGCCTTATCATAATCCTGCATTGCACCGGCAAATATCTCAGATGCACTTGCACTATTGCCATTTACCAAAACTGCCATCGGAATATTAAGCTCATGATTATCAGAACCTGAATATTCCTGTCTCTTACCAGACTTAGTCTCTGTATACACGATAAGTCCGTTCGGAAGAATATAATCTAGCATATCAGCCACAGTCTTAAGAACTCCACCAGGATTATTTCTTATATCAATTACAAGTCCTGTAATTCCCTGCTTCTGAAGGTCATCAACAGCCGATTTAAACTGCTCTGTTGTAACATCATCAAACTGTGAAATATAAATATAACCTATATTATTCTCAAGCACCTCTGATGATACAGTCTTAATATCAATCTTGTCTCTTGTAACTGTGAAACTCAGCTTCTCGCCATTTCTCATAACAGTAAGGTTAACATCTGTACCCTTCTCGCCCTTAATAAGGGCAACTGCTACAGAAAGGTCCATTCCTGTAATATCCTCACCATTAACCTCTGTTACCTTATCTCCATTTCTGATACCAGCCTTATATGCCGGTGCATCATCATATGCCTCAGATATAAGTATTGAACCATCATCAGCCTTCTGGCATACCGCACCAATTCCATAGAAAGAACCTGATGTTGACTCCATCATCGACTTATATTCTTCAGGCGTATAATAAACCGTATATTTATCACCATATGCAGCAAGATATGCCTTAAAAATGTTGTCTGCAGCCTTTTCATCATCTACATCATCAAAGTAGAATCCATCTCCAAGCAGCGAATCAAGAGCATTCAGCTTACCTTCAACCTTAGTTCCGATTCCTTCATTATCACTTGTTCCAACATCCTGGACATATATACGTCCGTCAATTCCAATATGAAGATTACCACTTCTTATAAGTCCCATGAATACGCATGACAACGCCAATATCACAACCAGCAGTGTTGCCACAACACCAATAATAACGCCTTTGCCTAAAGCATGTTTTCTCTTTCGTTCCTGTGCGGCCCCTTCCGAAGAAAAAGGTCTGTTATTATCATATTCCATTGAGTCCTCCTGTTAAGTTGAATTATTTATTTAAAATATGGCATAGGATTAACATATGAACCATTGAGCATTACATCAAAATGCAGATGCGCGCCAAATGAATTACCCGTATTACCCATAACACCAAGCTTCTGTCCTTTCGTCACCTGGGCTCCTACTGATACATTTAAACTATCAAGATGCAGGTATCTGGTATATAGTCCATTACCATGATAAATCATCACATAATTACCCGCTGTTGAGTAATATTCGCTCTGTCTGTGTGCAATAACAACTTTACCGTCATAAGCCGCATATACAGGATCACCTGAAACTCCTGCCCTGACTGCTCCAATATCCACACCTTTATGCGGTGAAGTTCTGTCAGATGTATCTCCATATGGAGAAGTTATTCTTGTACTTGTTGTCGGCCATTTGAAAGTTCCGCCATCATATCTGTTAGACGGAGTAACTCCGCTTGCTTCCTCTGCCTTAATCTTGGCTGTTATAGAAGCAATCTCTGCATCGAGCTTTTTTTTCTCGTCAGCTTCGAGCTGTTTCTTATAAGCCACCTGATCAGCTGTATTCTTACTCAAAGCATTAAGCTGGGCATTCTTCTCATTCTGGACAACCTCAAGTGCATCAACCTGTGCCTGAAGTGCCTCCTGACTGGCAGTCAGAGTCTCTTTATCTTCTTCAAGCTTTACTTTAGAAGATGATATCAGATTAATCGTTGACTGATATTCCTCAAGCATCTGTCTGTCATACTCTGATATCTTATTAATATACTCAAATTTATTAAGCATATCCGCCATACTCTGTGATGATAAAAGCACCTCAACATATGTATAATCATTATGCTCATACATAAACTGGATTCGCAGCTTCATAGCCCCATACTGGCTTTCCTTATCAGCCTCAGCCTGCTCAAGCTTTGCCTGTGTCTCCTCAATCTCAGCTTCAAGCTCTGCAATCTGGGTATTAATGTCATCTAATGACGCTGACAATTCTCCCATCTGGGCATCAAGACCCTGAATAAGAGATGTAAGATCTGAACTCTGTGCCTTAAGCTGAGCAATCTTGTCTTCTGTTTCTTTCTTTTTTATTCTGTATATCATTCTGCTGGTTCTGGGCATTCTTCAGATCCGATTTATTATCTCCAAATGTAACCTGTGCAAAACAATACGGTATAAGCAGCATTACAATCATGAGTGCCGCTGTTATTTTCTTTATTAAATTGTTCCGAAACAGTGCTTTCTCCATACAGCCACTCCTTTACCATAATTAAAATGTTTTCTAAAAACAAACAGGGACTTCTGCATCCGTTTGCAAAAGCCCCCAAAAACTATCCGAAACTATACATCGGCATGCTTTCTTACAGCGAAGAAACTTCCTATAAGACCAATACCAATTCCAAGAATAACTGCTACCGGAATAAGTACCTCAAATACTTCTGATGCTGGCATAAATGCTAATATATTCTGTAAAACAGAGAATTTTCCAAGAACAAAATTAACAACTCCACCATAAATATACCTCAATATTGCTACCGGAATAATAGCACCTATAAGTCCTATAACGATACCTTCTACGAAGAATGGTGCATTAACAAATGCATCCGTAGCTCCTATATATTTCATGATTGATATCTCGTCTTTTCGTACTGTAATACCAATGACAATTGTATTAGTAATAAGGAATATAGATACCGCAAGAAGAACAACAATTACTGCAACTGCAACATAACTTACAAGTCTTGCTGCACTGGCAAGTCCGCTTGCTGTAACCTCTGAACGGTTAACCTGTCTTATTCCATCCTTATTCTCAAGGTACTTAACCAGTGTACCCTGATTACTTGCATCCTTAAGATATACTTCATAAGAAGAAGAATTAGCTAAAGGATTATCATCCTTGAAGCCTTCTGCAAGTTCAGGATATGCGGCGAAATACTCACCCTTGAAGCTTTCCCATGCATCATCAGCTGATACATACTGAACTCTTGATACTTCTTCTCTTTTGCTGATTTCATCTCCAAGCTTCTTAATATCCGTCTCACTGAGATTTTCGTCAAAGAAAACTGTTACACAGACCTCTGTCTCAGCCTTCTTAATCATATACTGAAAATTAACCACTATAGAATAGAATACTCCAAAAGGAATATACATGCTGTAATTGTTGCTATTGATGCCAGTGAGAACATCTTATTACGATGGATATTCTTAAATCCATCTTTAATATGATATGCTAATGACCTAATCTTCATAGAAATAACCACCCTTTTCCTGATCGCTGATAATCTTTCCTTCACTCATAGTAATAGTTCTCTTCTTCATCTGCTGAACTATCTCCATATTATGGGTAACTACAAGTACTGTTGTTCCCTGCTTATTAACCTGATTAAGAATCTTCATGATTTCATTAGAATTGGCAGGATCAAGGTTACCTGTTGGCTCGTCGCACAACAATATAGCCGGCTTGTTAACCAGCGCTCTTGCAATTGCGATTCTCTGCTGCTCACCACCTGATAACTCATTAGGAAAAGCCTTATATTTGTCAAGAAGTCCTACCATGGAAAGCATCGCAAGTACTCTTGACTTAATCTTTCTGTTAGGAGCTTCTACTACCTTCTGTGCAAATGCGATATTCTCATATACATTTCTGTCTGGTAACAGACGGAAATCCTGGAATACTACACCAATATCTCTTCTAAGATACGGAAGCTTCTTTCTTGTTATCTTATTGAGATATTTCTTATTAACATATATCTTACCTGATGTAGGATCTAATTCCTTAAGTAATAGTTTGATAAGAGTCGACTTACCTGAACCACTCTTACCTACTATAAATACGAATTCACCTTTCTGGATGTGAAGATTAATTCCATTAAGCGCAGCAACGCCAGTGGAATATGTCTTCGTAACATCTTCCATGATTATCATGTATCATTTCCTCCAAAAATTACTAAAATGTATCTTTACTTTCCATATACTTCATGTACTTAACTACCATAAGAGCAATCTTAAATGTTATTGCATCATCAAACACTCTGAGGTCAAGCCCGGTTATCTTCTGTATTTTATCAAGTCTGTAAACAAGTGTATTTCTATGAATGTAAAGCTGTCTTGATGTTTCTGAAACATTAAGGCTATTCTCAAAGAACTTGTTAATTGTTGACAAAGTCTCATCATCAAAATCATCAGGAGCCTTTCCTTCAAATATCTCCTTAATGAACATCTGACATAATGGTATAGGAAGCTGATAAATAAGACGTCCGATTCCAATCTGCTATAAGCAACCACATTCTTGTTGCTGTAGAAAATCTTGCCTACATCGAGAGCCATCTTAGCTTCTTTATAAGAACGCGAAACCTCTCTTATGTCATTAACAATTGTACCATAAGCAACATGTGCCGCACTCATCGCCTCAGTGCTTAACATATCAATTATAACATCAGCTGTCTTGTCAAGTTCATCATATGACTCATTGCCTTTAACTTCCTTAACAAGAATTATACTCTTTTCGTCAACTGCTGTAATAAAATCTCTTGTTTTATTAGCAAAAAGAGTTCTTACTGTCTCTAAAGCATTAGTATCCTTCTCGTGCTTAGTCTCAATAATATATACGACTCTCTTAACATCAGTTTCAATATGAAGCTTCTCTGCTCTTGTATACATATCAACACGAAGAAGATTATCAAGAAGAAGATTCTTAATAAAGTTATCCTTATCGAATCTCTCCTTATATGCTACAAGCAGATTCTGTATCTGGAATGCAGCAAGCTTTCCAACCATATATACATCATCACTTGTTCCTCTTGCCATGATTATATATTCGAGGTTGCCTTCATCTTCAACCTTAAAAAACTGAAAACCATTAACTGCCTGACTCTCTGCTGGCGAATCAATAAAACTAATCGCATCCGCAAGGCATTCTGAAACATTATCAAAAGTCTTGGCTGCAACATTCTTATCTGCATCCACAATGCACAAATCCACTCGTGAAATAGCCTTAAGTCCCTCTACAGTTGTCTGTAAAATTCTATTAGATATCATTGTTATCCCTTTCTGTCTACCATTTACCTTTTATTCGTACATATTCTATCTTATTGTAAAGCAAAACGGCAAAAAAAAAAGGGAAATGCAAATTTATTGCATTTCCCTTTCATAATTAAGATTCATTTAATAATTAGTGTGTGATAACGATTTCTGTTTCCTTATCAAATACATGAAGTCTTTCAACATCCATAGCAAATGTTACTTCATCACCTGGTCTTGCTGTTGTACGAGGATTAACCTTAGCTGTACATGTTACATCACCGATTTCATAGTGAAGGTTAACTTCTGCACCAAGTAATTCGTATACCTTAACTGTAGCTGTAAACTTAGAATCTGCATTCTTAGCGATGAATTCTGCATCATCCTTAACATCTTCTGGACGGATACCAACTACAACTGTCTTACCAACATAGTTGCCATCGATAAGCTTCTTGCTCTTCTCAGCTGGAAGTGTAATTGTAACTGTATCAGAAGTACAAGGTCAACCTGTGAACCATTAGCCTTAACTTCTGCATCGATAAGGTTCATCTGAGGTGATCCGATGAATCCAGCAACGAAGATGTTGTTAGGTGTATTGTAAAGGTTCTGAGGTGTATCTACCTGCTGAATGATACCATCCTTAAGAACTACGATTCTTGTACCAAGTGTCATAGCCTCTGTCTGGTCATGTGTTACATAGATGATAGTTGTCTGTAATCTCTGGTGAAGCTTAGAAATCTCAACACGCATCTGTACTCTTAACTTAGCATCAAGGTTTGAAAGAGGCTCATCCATAAGGAATACCTTAGGGCTACGAACGATAGCACGTCCCATAGCAACTCTCTGTCTCTGACCACCTGAAAGAGCCTTTGGCTTACGATCAAGAAGGTGCTCGATATCAAGAATCTTAGCAGCTTCATGTACAGCCTTGTCGATCTCTGCCTTAGGAACTTTTCTTAACTTAAGACCGAAAGCCATGTTATCATATACTGACATATGTGGATAAAGAGCATAGTTCTGGAATACCATAGCGATATCTCTGTCCTTAGGCTCTACATCATTAACCATCTTATCACCGATCCATAACTCACCTGAGCTGATTTCCTCAAGACCTGCGATTATACGAAGTGTAGTAGACTTACCACATCCTGAAGGTCCTACGAAGATGATGAACTCCTGATCAGCAATTTCAAGATTAAAATCCTTAACAGCTACGAAACCGTTAGGATATACTTTACAAACATTCTTAAGCGATAAACTTGCCATTATTAAATATCCTCCTAATATAAATGCGCCTTTGCGCTTTTGATGTAATTATAATACACTAAATAGGACTTTTTACCACATTACATTTTTACAAATCTTTTTCCTCGTTTTTTTGCAAATTTACCATAGCCAGTCCTCTTATGTATAAATTGTACAAATTTACCACCTGTTTATCTGCAAACATCACTAATGCTGTTTATGTTTTTAATTGTTTGTTGAAATAAAACCTTTTAAATATATAATAAAAAAGAGCAATAGGGTATTTACTTTATTATTCATGCGCATCTGTTATATATGTACACGATTGGAGGAATGATTATGACTATAGCCGGTTTATCTACTAACATAAGTACATCTGGCATAACTAATGATATCCAGATTGCAATGCTAAAGAAGAATCTTGATACAGTTGAAACGGCTGGTGCTGATATCGCTAAGATGATGGAAGCATCCGTTACACCAGAACTTGGTCAGAATATTGACTTAAGAATCTGATTCAGTTTTCCCTATGCATGTCTTTAGAAATACAAAGCCCATGTACACAGTTTTCTATGTACATGGGCTTTATATTTTTCTAAAGAGTTCCTGAAAATTCAAGCATTATCATATACATTACGCACACAACAATGCCAACAATAACCGGAGCTGTAAAATAATTCTTTATATGTGATAATTTAACATTCTGAATCTTCATTTTTTCAAGATTTCCATGACGTTTTGCCATTGTTCTTATACATAATACAGCAAGCATCATGAATACTGCTGCTATAACAGCAATCATCGCAATCTGCACAACCGTAATTGCTGTGCTCTGACCTGCCACACTCTCTGCATTTTCAAATGTTTCAGATACACTGCCATCCTGCGCATACATTCCCGCCATCTTAAGAATCTGTACAATTCCTATTGAATATGTATTTACCGCAAAATGTGCAATAACTGACGACCACAAAGAACCTGTAGCCTCAACCATATATGCAAACACAATTCCTATAACAAATGCATACAACGCCTGATTAATATTAAGATGAAAGCAACCGAATAATAATCCGCTCATTAGTGCAGCACCTGTCATTCCGGCTTTCCTGTAAGAGCCAAAGAATATCCCGCGGAATATAAGCTCTTCTACAAGCGGCGGAATAACTGCCAGCAATATAACCTGCATCGCAAATGGATATGTAAGCAGTGTTGTTGTTCCCTCCTCAAGATAATTAGTTGAAAACAACATGCTAAGATTACTTATTAATAATACTGCCGGAATAAGGCAGTATCCTGCAACAAGTGAAAGAATTACATCAACTATGCCTATTCTTTTGTATGGAATCTCCCTGATAGGATCAATCTTCTGAACAATCATATATATAATTGCAATAAGAAGAATTATCCCTTCTGACATAACATACTGAATCCAGTCAGGCACAGCTATACCTGAATTCTGTGCATAAGCCATAATCGATGCACACACAACAGATAATCCGATATAACCTATTACAAATATAATAAAAAAGCCATTAACTTTTCTTACTTCCATGCAATTGCTTCCACTTCAAGAAGAACATCCTTAGGAAGTCTTGCAACTTCTACGCATGAACGTGCTGGAAATGGCTCCTTAAAATATTTCTTGTAGATTTCATTAATCTTACCGAAATCATTCATTTCTTTAATAAATACTGTTGTCTTAACAATGTTCTCTACCTTAGAGCCTGAAGCCTCAACAAGATTGCAGAGATTCTGAAATGCCTGCTCAGCCTGAGCCTCAACTCCGCCTTCTGCTATCTCGCCTGTAGCTGGTATTACAGGGATAACTCCTGATGTATATACCATATTGTTAATCTCGATAGCCTGTGAATATGGTCCAATTGCACTTGGTGCCTTGTCTGTACTGATTACTTTCTGCATAATAATCTCCTTATTTCAACATATTTTACGTTACAAACGCATTAAATATATTGTACCGCAATCATCATATTCATTCAAGAAGCTATTTCTTAAGAACTATTGAATTCTGTGTTATCTCAATTTTGCCTTCTTTTAAGCAGTCTTCCTACAGCTCTCTTGAAAGCATTTTTACTCATATTAAAATGTTTCTTGATAATCTCTGGGTCTGCTTTATCAGTAAATCCCAGACTTCCGCCCTTCTTTACTATAGCGTCATATATCTGTACTGAATCCTCGTCCATCTGGATATAAGCCTTCTGCTTAAGGCTTATAACAAGTTTCCCATCTTCTCTTACTCTTGAAACACGTCCGTGAATAACCTCACCGACACTAAGTGGTTCAAACACTTCGGACATAGGAATAAATGCATCATACTTATCTTCAACAGCAACATACGCTCTGTAATCTGGAGTTATTCCTATTATAGTACCTGTAACCGCACTGTCTTTTACAAGTGTCTCTGACTTTTCAAGATACTTGTTAATTCTCATAGTAGCTGCAAGTCTGCCGCTCTTATCTATATAGAGAGCAACAAGATACTCTGAACCTTCTGATACATGTGTTGTCTGTTCCTTGTATGGCATGAGCAGGTCTTTTTCAAGTCCCCAGTCAAGAAATGCGCCAATACCTGTAACCTGTGATACTTTAAGTCTCTTAAGTTCTCCAAGCTGAATCTTTGGCTTATTAGTAGTTGCAATAAGTCTGTCACTTGAATCCCTGTAAACAAATACTGTGAGAGCATCTCCCACTTCAACATCATCTGGAACCTGTTTTTAGGAAGAAGAACTTTATCTTCTTCTGTTCCAAGATATACTCCGAAATCTGTTACCTTTACAATGTTAAGACACTGTGTTTTTCCTAACTCTATCATAACAACACCTATGCTGGCAGCTTCACCAGCCCTTTCATAATATTTCAGTGCAAGTATGGCTGTTGCCTTTCTACGTCTATTCTCATCGCTACTCGCAAAAAAAAACCTCTCGTATGACTACGAGAGGTTTCTAGCTGGGCTTGAGGGATTCGAACCCCCGAAGTGCTGGAATCAGAATCCAGTGCCTTACCACTTGGCGAAAGCCCAATGTCGTGACGACATGCTGTATTATACATGAATGTTTTCAGGAATGCAAGCACTTTTTTAAAAAAAATTTCAAAAGTGTTATAATCCCTGTCTACTCCGTCATCTTAAGGGTTACTGTACCATCTGCATCAGTACCAAGATTAGGCATCTTCTGCATCTTTTTGTGCAGTTCCTATAAAGAACTTGTATTGGTCAAGTACCTGATCCTTCTCCATATCAGATACAGCTTTCTTAATGTCAACATCTTCCATACTGCTTGTTGCAGCAACAAGATTGAATCTGTTTCTGTTCTCAAAATCAAATGCAAATTCTTTAGGATCAGAATGTACAGGTGCTTTGTTAATTTCCTTGTCAGTCTGATTGTGACTGCCAGCCTCCTGTGAGCCAGCTCCTGTCTGTTCTATCTGAACATCTTCTGTATTCTGCAGATTATCATTATGTTTACTGCCTATTGTATAGTTATCATAAAATGAATGAATATTAATTCTTCCTACTCCCATAGCTGACTCCTTTCTGCATAGATTACATCCTTGTTTTATATTTATCGGCATGTTTATCTGATAATTTACTATCTTATTCAACAAATTTCTACATAAATTTACATTTATTTATAAACACTGCTATAAATTTTTTATAAACACCTGCTTTTTACGTTGACCTTACCGCAAGATTAACTTAATATAAAGATACATTTTTATAAGGAGTACATTAATAATATGAACAAAAAGAATTCATTATTCGTAATTACAGGAATCTTCCTTATCTGCACAAGATTCTGGGTTTCCTTTGGCACTGTAAACATTGATATAAGCAATGATATCGTCGGATACATCCTTATATTCCTCGGTATCAATAATATGAAAGAACTTAATTCCCGCTTTAAGAAAGGAATGTTTCTTTCTCTTGCCGGACTTGCCGGTGCAATACTCTCACAATATCTTATTGCAAGAGACTGGCCTGTGCCAGAGACTATGTATTCTATAGCAATAGGTATCAGTGTCGTATTTGCTATATATTTTACCTATTATTATACAGAAGCCCTTGTCATGGAAGCAAGGATACAGGAAAAAACTGCTGTTACAAGAAATTATCAGATAACATGGCTTCTTATGTCTGCCGGAATATTTGTGCACTACTTTGCATTCAAATCAACTATAACACTGTGGTCTATTCTTGTTGACGCCCTGATTGCTGTAATCACAATCTATTATTGTTTTTTAGTTTTTTCAACTAGCAAGCAGCTTTATGAAGACTGATAGCTTTACATTTTTTAACAAATATAAAGCTGATATTTACATTATTCGTTTGTACCGTAAGGTGGTTGACTTTTGCCAGACGCAGTGTTTTAATGATGTCGTCAGCACGAAAGGATATTAATTATGAAAAAGTTAGAGATTATTATCAGACCTGAAAGACTTGATGATCTTAAGACCATCCTTAATAGCAATGGTGCGCATGGACTTATGATTTCTAATATAATGGGATATGGAAGCCAGCGTGGACATAAGCAGGTTTATAATGGTGTTGATTTCGGTGGTAATCTTCTTCCAAAGGTTAAGGTCGAATCAATTGTATCAGATGAGACTTACGAGACAATTATTGATCAGATAATTGAGCAGATTAATACCGGAGAATATGGTGATGGCAAGATATTTGTTTATGACGTATATGATGCTATCAGAATCCGTACAGGAGAGCGTGGGACAGACGCTTTATAATTTCATATTAATTATTGGTTATCAACGGGGATAACAGTCAGAATTACTATCTGACCGTTATCTCTTTTTTTTTGTACATAACTTTCGCTATCTGTATCCCATAACCGTACAGATATATAAAATGGGGTCACAGGAAACTACCCAGCCTGTGACCCCACCCCTTTTTAGGATTTATTCTTCTTTATTATCTGTTGTATCTTCAATTAAATCTTCTGATTCCTCATTCTCAATAACCTCTGGTTCATCTTTCTTAACCATGTCTTTTTCCAGCTTCTTGAATATACTTGAGAAAATATATGAATCAACATACAATATCAATGGTATTGTTACTATAAATGCAGTGAAATATATGCATGAGAAATATATCAGTCCAACAGTTGCTATAAGCATAATTATTGTCTGTGGAAGATGATGCATACATATAATAAGTGCGTTCTTAAGCGTTCCAAAAGCTTATTGTCATATCTTGAAAGCATTGCAAATGAGTAAAGCATTATTCCAACCCATATTTCCATGACTCCTATTACAACAAATATAAAAAAAGTTCCTATCTGTGAGCCCTGAACAAGTCCCCACTGTACGCTTGCTCTTAAATCAATAAAAGAAGAAAGCCGATAACTCCATGTACAATCTCTAACAAAAGTCCCTGTACGAAGTTCATCTTGAACGACTTCCAGAAATCTTTATATACATAACTTTCCTCGTCTCGTCCTAATTTTATTCCTTAATAAAATGCTGCTGTAAGCGATGCTCCTATTGTTACAACCGGCAGACAAAATACAACTGTAATAACTGCCAGTATTATAAAGTCACCTGCCTTGGTGAGTCCTCTAAAAAGTTTTCCATCTAATCCAAATCCATTCATAATTATATACCCCTTTGCTTAAATACTATGATTATACAAGACCTGCCATAAAAATCAAAGAATTTTTCGTATATATTTCTTAAATGTTTATAAAAGCTGTTTTTTTGCCACAGCATTTATGATAAACTGTTAAACAATAACGATTATTAAGGAGTGTTTATGGCTAAAGGAAACAACATTCACGACGAAATTAAAGAGCAGCGTAAAAAGCTTAAAGATTTGTCTTTTTCAGATAAAATCAAATACATATGGAGCTATTACTGGATTCCAATCGTAGGAGTTGTACTTGCAGTTATATTTGCAGTTTCTCTTATTTCATCCATAGTTAAGAACAATTATGATACTGTATGTTTTGTTGCTGTACTTGATGGCAAGATGACAGGTTATGAAAATGATACTGATATTCTCACAACCGGACTTACAGACTATCTTGGAATTGACGGCAAGAAAGAACAGGTTGATTTCTCATATACATTTTCACTGAAAGAAGTGGCAATGGACCAGGAAGCATATGTTTCAGCTAATAAGTTATATACTTATGCATCAACAGGTTCTCTTGACGGATACCTTTCTGAACGTGAGTATATTGATCACTTCTGTACTGACAAGGATATATTCTTCTGTGATTTGCGCGATATATTCTCCGATGAGGAATTAGAGCAGTTAGATGATTACATTGTGTATTTCACCAACACTGCCGGAGAGACATATCCTATTGCTGTAGATATCACTGAAGCACCTGTAATCAAAGACAGTGACCTGAATATGAAAGACCCTTGCTATGGTGTTGTATCATCATCAAAGTATCAGACCAATGCTGCTGATTTTATAAGATATGTATTTAATATGAAGACATCCTGATATAATCACAGCTTTTTTTCTATATATATTCATCCCGTCTATATCGCCTGCATACAATGTGAAACTAAGTTTCAATGCAAGCTGTATGGATGGGATATTTGTTTTCACTGTGCATATATATAATTCTTCTAAACCAAACCTGTCCTTAGCAATATCCACTATATGCTTCATAACTTCCCATGCCACATGCTTTCCCTGCCAGCTTTTTTTTTTACAAGATACCCAAGCTCCTGACAGTTCTGTCCATCTATACTGCGGTTTTCAATGCCTGCCCTTGCCACTAGCTCACCTGTTTTCTTATCAAACACAAGCCACAGACCGTACCCGAAGAAGCCATACATATTCTCAAGGTATTTTATTGTAAATGCTTTTTCATCCTCATATTCATATAATGGTTCAACATACGGGCAGTCTGAAAGTGTCTGATATAATTCGTATAAATGTGGTAAATCTCCCACTGTCATCTCCCGTATAATAAACCTCTCCGTTCTGGCAATTACAAGCGGCTCATTGTATTTTCTGGCACATACAAGTTTTAACAGGTCGTCATCAATATCTTCCTCATCATATACAACATATGAAGCTTTTCCAAGGTATGCTTCTCCAAGCCCTATATCAGGAATCTCCAGTGTTCCATCAGGGTTTAACGTATCTTTATCACTAATTATTATTTTTCTGCCTTCGCCCATATCAATACATTTTCTCATATATGCCTCTTCATAATTGTTTCTAAAGTTTTAATTTGACTTTTTATACTGTAGTATTTAGAATTAATTACATCACATTTTGCTCATGCAGACAAGCGGGCAATTTAATGAATTTCAGGAGGAATAATATGGCTAATCCAATAGTTACATTCACAATGGAAAACGGCGATGTGATGAAAGCTGAGCTTTATCCGGAAATCGCACCTACATCAGTTAATAATTTCGTTAATCTTGTTCAGAAGGGATTCTATGACGGACTTATATTTCACACAGTAATCGCAGGTTTTATGATTCAGGGTGGTGACCCTGAAGGAACAGGTATGGGTGGTCCTGGCTACTCTATCAAGGGCGAATTCGCATCTAACGGATTTAAGAACGACTTAAAACATACAAGAGGTGTTCTTTCAATGGCTCGTTCTATGAGACCTGATTCTGCAGGCTCACAGTTCTTTATCATGCACCAGAACGCTCCACATCTTGACGGAGATTACGCTGCTTTTGGTAAGCTTATCGAGGGTGAAGATGTTCTTGACAAGATTGCAGGCGTAGACACAGATTACAGCGACAGACCTAGAAAGCCACAGGTTATGAAAACTGTTACTGTTGAGACATTTGGCGAGGAATATCCAGAACCAGAGAAGTTATAATTAAAGTTCATCCATTGACATCAAAAAGGCGGATACAGTTAATTGCTGTACCCGCCTTTATTATCTTTATTATTTAGAAATGTCCGCCGGAGCCACTGTTTCCACCGCCTCCGCCGCTGCTTCCGCTGCTATTGTTGTGCTCAATATGTCTTGTAACAACTGTTGTATTAATGAACACGTCTCTTCTGTCATTAACCTTAAAGTTATGGTCTTTCGTATATTCTGTGCTGCTTACAGTCATTCTTGCCTTGGCATTATGCATCATTGTAAGAACAGCAGCAACTGCAACACCTGATGCAATGAGAAGCTTTATCCACATTTTGTATGTAAGTTTTTTGACTATGCTTGTAGTCATGCACATATTCATATTCTTGATATACTTAGAAAATGCTTTGTAATAATCCTTATCCGAAAGCTTCTCCTCACACGCTTCTCTTATATCATCAATTGTCTCCTGTGAAATATCAGTTCCCTGCCTTGCCCTGTGTATACATTCTATCAGCTCTTGACTGCATATCAACACCATATATTACGGCATCCTTTGAATATCCGTTATCATCAAGGAATTTCTTAAGATAACTGTCCATCGTACTGCCATCATGTCCTATATTAGTTGTGATAATAACTATATCGCACTCTGAATCCTCAGATGCTTTCTTACACTGGCTCTTTAGTTTACTAACCTCATCAGAAGTAAGAATTCCTGCATTGTCATATACATATTCCTTTGATGAATCTGCATACACATCAGTCTTAATACTTAACAACACTCCCACACACATAAAGCATGCCATAATTATGCTCATGAAAGCCTTTATCTTCTTATTAATCTTCATCATATGAACAAAAGCCCTCCAAACATAGTAATGATAAGTGTAACAATGAATATTCCAGCTCCGAATCCAAATGCTTTCTTCGCTTATCGGTCTGTCAGCAACTATCTTGCCTGTCTGTCCGTTAAGCATGAACTGGAAATTCTTCTTGTTAAACCTGTAATTAAGTACCCATACCGGAAATAATGCATACTGGCTTCCTGTCGGACGCATTGTTATGTCATTGTGGATTATATTAACAGATGAATAACCGGTAATTGTTGACATTGCAATATCTGTTATATATTTGTCAGCTCTTCTCGTAGCCCTCTCCTGTATCTGGTCTGCCGTATAATTATATCTTTCTGAAAGATATCCTGAAAGATATGGCATTGAAAATGCAGTTAATTCATTATAGTTAAATGGCTCCAGCTTATCCATCGCATCATCAGGCATTTTCTCAGATGCATCTGCCGGAATCTTCTCAAACTTTGCAGATATATTTCTGAACACCTGAAAATGATCTGTGTATATATACTCTGTATCTCCTTTTCTTGTTGTCCTGACCCTTTCTGCATTAGCATGCATATCTGTCTGTGCCGAATAATCATACAGCCAGTAAGGTACATACAGTCCGCTTATTTTCTCAATTGTTGAATTTCTTGATAAAGCAGATGGTGTGAGTGGTCCTTTCTTACACCAGTTTTTGTAAATCTCTACTGCTTTATCCTTGTTAATCTTAAATGGTATAATTGTTGATGGCTTGAATTCACCTTTAAGTCTGTCCTCCACAAGTGTCGGATTACCACAGAATGAACAAAATGTTGCCGATGTATACTCATCTGCTACAAGCTCTGCACCACATGTATTACAATGGTACATCTTCATCTCTTTGTCATATTCTCCCTGTGTACTGTTCTGTGAATATTTCTCTTCATATTCCCGAACATCAATCTGCATTCCACATGACGGACAGCCTAATTTCTGTGTTGTACTGTCAAACTCCATAGCAGCACCACACCCAGGGCATTTGTAAATTGTTGGCATATTCCCTCCTTAATCCACAGTCGTTCATAATTTATTCATATCTAATTCAATAAGATTTAACACTATGCACATTGTTTCTTCACTTTTGTTCAATATAATTCAATCATAAGAACAAGACATTTTCTACTATATGTTTTTCATAAATCGAGTTGTTAATAAACAGCTCTCCTCCCTCTTTCACCGTCTGCTACTCCGGCAGACGGTGTTTTTTTATCCTGCATATAATTATAATACGACGAATGAAGCTATAACTAAAACCACTCCTATTAGAATTATTATCTTTCCCTTCTTCTTATCTTTAGCAAGTTTTTCATTATTAAGTCTGGCTTTTTCATCATCAGGCATAATCTGTTCCTCATATGTCATTCTGACATCTCTTGCATCAAAGAATATGTTAAAATTATGTTTTGCCGTAAGATATGCTGCAAGTCCGACAATAATTACAACAATTCCTGCAAGAAAAAGCATGAACCCAATAAATGGCAGATAACTTGTGCCAGCATGCTCTTCACTATTATAGAAATCCATTGCGGCACTGGTATCAGCTTCAAGTGCTATCCTGTTGATAAAAATGTTAAATAACCCATACAGGTCTCCTCTCTTTAGATATTTCCTTAGGACATACATGATTATACATCATATTTCTTTGTATTAACACATAAATATCATATAAATATTCCTTTTCATTTTTAATGATATGAGATATAATGTTGTCATACAAAATCGTGCAATGGAGGTAAAGAAATATGTTAGTTTCAGCTAAAGAAATGTTAGACAAAGCTCTTGCCGGCAAATATGCTGTCGGACAGTTCAACATCAATAACCTTGAATGGACTAAGTCTATTCTCCTTACTGCACAGGAGATGAATGCTCCTGTAATCCTTGGTGTATCTGAAGGTGCTGGTAAGTATATGACAGGTTTCGAGACTGTTGCAGCCATGGTTAAGGCTATGGACAAGTCTCTTGGAATCACTGTTCCTGTTGCTCTTCATCTTGACCACGGAACATATGAAGGATGCTACAAATGTATCAAAGCAGGCTTCACATCTATTATGTTTGACGGTTCTCATTATCCAATTGATGAGAATATCAAGAAGACAACCGAGCTTGTCAATGTAGCTCATAATCTTGGTCTTTCTATTGAGGCAGAAGTTGGTTCAATAGGCGGCGAAGAAGATGGTGTTATCGGAATGGGTGAATGTGCAGACCCTGATGAATGTAAAGCTATTGCAGATCTTGGTGTAGACATGCTTGCAGCAGGTATCGGTAATATACATGGAAAGTATCCTGCTAACTGGCCAGGATTAAGCTTTGAGACTCTTGCAGCTGTTAAGGATAAGATTGGTGATATGCCATTAGTTCTTCATGGTGGTACAGGTATTCCTGCAGATATGATTCAGAAGGCAATCTCTCTCGGAGTTTCTAAGATTAATGTTAACACAGAGTGCCAGCTTTCATTTGCTGATGCAACAAGAAAGTATATTGAAGCAGGCAAAGACCTTGAAGGAAAGGGATTTGATCCTAGAAAGCTTCTGGCTCCAGGCTGCGAAGCAATTAAAGAAACTGTTCGCGAGAAGATTAATCTTTTTGGTTCAGCAGGAAAAGCTTGATGATGATTGGAGATTTTTATGAGTAACTTAAAGACAGATGAAGATGATGATTTTATAACATCTGCTTCACCTGAAACAGAACCAGACGAAGCGGATTTCGCTTTTGACGTTAAAGAAAAAAAAGGAAAAAGCGCTCAAGCATAATAAGCCGTATTATTTTAATTATATGTGCCTGCGTTTTTGTTTTTGCAGCGGTCAGGCTTGTATCCATTCTTCTTGAATATAAGAAGGGTAATGATATTTATGATAATATTGAAGGTAATGTCCTTGATGATACCCCTGTTAATATTACAATAGGTGAAGATAATCAGGATGTAACAATCCCTTTTGTCTATAATCATCAGGCTCTGCTTGATATTAATCCTGATGGTCTGGGTTTTCTTTATGTACCATCGGTAGATATAAGGCTTCCTATTGCCCAGACAACCGATAATGATTTTTATCTTACTCATACATTTGATAAAACTTACAACCGCAACGGATGCCTTTTCGTTGATTATCGAATTAAAGATGGTCTTAATGCCAGCCATGTTATTATATATGGACATAACATGGGTTCTGGTGCTATGTTTGGTACTCTTGCCAGATATAAGAATTCTGGTTTCTACCAGACGGAAGGTAATGATGTTTTTTATATATATACAGAGGATGTAATCCGTGAGTACAAGATTTTTACAGTATATATAACTGATCCAATAAGTGATACATTTACATTCAATTTCAGCAATCTGTCCGGCCTTCGCGAATACGCAAAGAATGTCCAGGCTGAATCACTGTACAATACCGGAGTCGATATTTCTAACGCAACACAGGTAGTTACATTTTCAACCTGCACAGATGATTCTAAACAACGTGTTATTGTATCAGGTACATATGTCGGAGAATCTAAGTTAGATAATGGAACATCTTCTGAAGCATCTGCATCCGCTTCAGAATAAGCATTTTAACACTCATATTTCATGCTGGCTTAATTTTTTTAATATTTTTAAAAAGCACTTGCAAATTCATACAATATGAGTTATTTTATTTAAAGACAGTAGGCTGTCGCTAATTAAATAAGGTAGAACAAAGGCGTTCCATTTATATATTTGTATAAGTATATACTTGGGCGCCATTTTTTAGTTTTACTAATAAAAAAGATAAGAAAAGGAAGGATGAGGAAGTTATGAGTGAAAGATTCAATGTAGCTGACATCTTCGGCGAGAATGTGTTTAATGACACAATTATGAAAGAGCGTTTACCAAAGAACGTTTACAAAAACCTTAAATTAACAATGGAAGGTGTGCAGGAATTATCTTTAGCAGATGCTGATGTTATCGCTAATGCTATGAAAGACTGGGCTATCGAGAAAGGTGCAACTCATTACACACATTGGTTCCAGCCTTTAACAGGAACTACTGCTGAGAAACATGATTCATTTATATCAGCACCTAAGTCAGACGGAAAGGTGCTTATGGAATTCTCAGGCAAGGAATTGATTAAGGGTGAACCTGATGCTTCATCATTCCCTTCAGGTGGTCTTCGTGCAACATTCGAGGCCAGAGGATATACAGCATGGGATTGTACATCTCCTGCATTCGTACGTGAAGGTGCCAAGGGTGCTACTCTTTGTATCCCTACAGCATTCTGCTCTTACACAGGTGAGGCTCTTGACCAGAAGACTCCATTACTTCGTTCAATGGATGCCATCAACGAGCAGGCTCTTCGTATTTTAAGACTTATGGGTAACACAACATCTAAGAAAGTTACTCCTTCTGTAGGCGCTGAACAGGAATACTTCATCGTAGACCGAGAGAAATATTTACAGAGAAAGGATCTTATCTTCTCTGGCCGTACTTTATTCGGAGCTATGCCTCCTAAGGGTCAGGAACTTGATGATCACTACTTTGGTTCTATCCGTGAAAGAATCGCAGCTTTCATGAAGGATGTTAATGAAGAATTATGGAAGCTTGGTGTATCTGCTAAGACACAGCATAACGAAGTTGCTCCTGCACAGCATGAGTTAGCTCCTATCTATGCACAGTGCAACATTGCAACTGATAACAACCAGCTTATGATGGAAGTTATGAAGAAGGTTGCTTACAGACATGGTCTTGTTTGCCTTCTCCATGAGAAGCCATTTGCAGGTGTTAACGGTACTGGTAAGCATAACAACTGGTCTATCACAACTGATGATGGAATTAACATGCTTGATCCTGGTAAGACACCACATGAAAACTTCCAGTTCCTTCTTGTACTTGGTGCAATTATGAAGGCTGTTGATAAACATGCTGACCTTCTTCGTGAGTCTGCATCTGATGTTGGTAACGATCACAGACTTGGAGCTAATGAAGCACCTCCAGCTATCATCTCTATGTTCCTTGGCGAGCAGCTTGAAGATGTAGTTATGCAGTTAATCGATAAGGGTGATGCTACAAGCTCTATCCAGAAAGGTAAGTTAAAGACTGGTGCTTCTACTCTTCCAGACCTTAACAAGGATGCTACAGATAGAAACAGAACATCTCCATTCGCATTCACAGGTAACAAGTTTGAGTTCCGTATGGTTGGTTCTTCAGATTCTATCGCTCCTGCAAATGTTGTTCTTAATACAATCGTTGCAGAAAGCTTTAAGGAAATTGCTGATGAATTAGAGGGCTCTGAGGATATGCAGATGGCTGTCCATGATATGATTAAGAAGCTCTTCACAGACCATCACAGAGTTGTATTCAATGGTAACGGTTATTCAGATGAATGGGTAGCAGAGGCTGAAAGAAGAGGACTTCCTAATATCAAATCTATGGTTGAGGCTGTTGGTTCACTTGTTAAGCCTGAAACAGTTAAGATGTTTGAAGGATTTGGTGTATTCACAGAAGCTGAATTAAAGTCAAGAGCTGAGATTAAGTACGAGGCTTACTCTAAGGCAATCAACATCGAAGCTAAGACAATGATAGATATGGCTGGCAAGGAAATCATTCCTGCTATTATCTCATACACAACAGAACTTGCTAACTCAGTACTTTCAGTTAAGGAAGCTGGTGCAGACGCTTCAGTTCAGGCAGACATCCTTACAGAAGTATCTGGTTACTTAAAGGAAATGAAGGCAGCTTCAGCTAAGCTTGCAGAGACAGTTGCTACAGCAGCTACATTTGAAGGAAAAGCACAGGCTGAATACTTCAGAGATACAGTAAAGGTTGCAATGGACGAATTAAGAGCTCCAGTAGATAAAGCCGAGATGATAGTAGATAAGGAATTCTGGCCATTCCCAAGCTACAGCGAATTATTATTCGAGGTATAATACATAACTAATTGTTATAAATCACTCTCATAAAAATCTCCAGCATTAGACCGGCAAAGCCAAATCTAATGCTGGAGATTTTTCACCCCTTGAAACATCCACTGTGTAGATTGCCAGTCTGGGGCTATCGGGCTGTGGCTTGATTTATTACGAGCTGTGCAGGAGTTAATGCCGCCATAGACAAAAGTTCAGCGTGCAAAAGCTCGTTCAAACGAAGTGCGTTTGCTTTTTGCACGCTGTAAAAAGCTCTGTATATGGCGGCATTTACTCCTGCTAAGCGCAGTAATCCATGAAAGCCACAGCCCGATAGCCCCAGACTGGCCACAAACCTACACAGGATAACTCAACCTCTCCTCAACCGGATTATCCAGAACCTCCTCCTTAAACTTCTTCATATATATCTTCGCAAGCTTAAGATTGTTATCCAGATAATTACCACAGTCTCTTGGTGAATATCCAGGAATTGGTGTATTATCGTCATAATTAAGAACATAGTCGGCAGCTTCTCTTAATACCCCGATAATATCCTCAGACTTTAAATCTCCTGCAAATATAACATAAAAACCTGTTCTGCAGCCCATAGGTCCGAAATATATAGTTTTCTCAGCCCATTCTGCATGATTCCTTAAAAATGTAGCAACAAGATGTTCAATTGAATGAATCCCCGGAGTATCCATAGGTGGCGCTTCATTAGGTCTTGTAAATCTTAAATCAAATGTTGTAAGACATACATCTCCGATATAATCCTTTCTTGATACATATACACCTGTCAGTAAATCAAGATGATTCACCGTAAAACTTGCTATCTTGTTCATTATGACACCTTCTTTCTTATAAATACTATTCTTTTGTTATCTGTTGTTTCTATTAGCAGTTCTTTTATGCTTGATACAAATTTTGTCAGAGTTGAATAACCATATTCCTTTGCCTTGAATTTCGGATACTGACTATGTATTCTCTGTCCAAGTATTGCAAGCTCAACTCCTGTTGCCTTGCTTGCTCTGACATTATCTATTGCGTATTTAACAACCTGTTCTTTAATATTGTCATCTTCTTTGAGCTTTACCAGTACTGCATTATTAACCTTATATGTCTTGAACCCGTCCATCTCATTGATAAATGTGGATAATGAGCTATACCCATAATTACGGACATCAAAGTCAGAATATTTTTTCTGCAAACGGCTTCCTATCTCTCCTAAATCCGTCTGCTTTCCCTTATTATCATTTTCCTGGATAATCTCAATAATAGCATTTTCGATTTTGGAAATTCGTATAATATTGTGTGATCTGTTAGGCCTCTGCTTGTTATTAACAGCTGTAATTTCTTCATCCTCCTGATCCTGTAAAAGTTCCAGATCAGTAAATACTGAACATGCTGCCCTGAATGACCTTGGTGTTTTGTTCTCACCCATTCCAATAACTTCCATGCCAGATTCACGCAGCCTGCTTGCCAGTCTTGTAAAATCTCCATCACTTGATACAATACAGAATCCATCCACATTTTTCGTATACAGAATATCCATAGCGTCAATTATAAGTGTTGAATCAGTAGCATTCTTGCCTACTGTGTTGCGAAACTGCTGTATTGGTGTAATTGAATTCTCCATCAATTCTTTCTTCCATTTGCCCGCCTGCGGACTTGTCCAGTCCCCATATATTCGCTTGTACGTTATAACTCCATACTTAGTCATTTCATCTAATATATTAGAAATATATTTTGATGAAATATTGTCCGAATCAATAAGAACCGCATACCTCTTATCGTCCATAGATTCCCCTTAATATAAACATTACATCTGATGACGTACTATCTTATATTCGTCATTGCTCTGATAATATGGACACTGCTTATATGAAGAACTTAAAAGTCTTGCGTAATCGTCCTCGTCCATATCAACATCACATACATATCCTTCAATCTCCTCGTCATATACAAGGTTATTGCAGTAATCGCAATTATATTGTGATGACATATTTATTCCATCTCCTTATTATCTGCTGTCTGGCTGCCTGATGCGCCATTGAGTCTTCCCATTTCATCATATCTTTCAAGGAAATTATGCTTAACACCGTACTGCTTATACGCAATAACTGTATCAAGATTAACATTTTCAACACTTCTGAATATGTTCTTCTCAATGTAAGGGCTTACCTTAGTCAGGTCTTTGATAAGCTGCTTGATCTCGCCTCTCTTAGAACCCTTTTCTGTGCCACCACATGAAGCACAGCTCTCTGTAAGCCTGCATGCACACTGTATAAATGCAAGATTATTATAATCTCTCCAATGTATTATATCAGCTTCTCTTATAAGGTAAAGTGGTCTTATAAGTTCCATGCCCTCAAAATTAGTGCTGTGAAGCTTTGGCATCATAGTCTGAATCTGCGCACCGTATAACATTCCCATAAGAATTGTTTCAATAACATCATCATAATGATGACCAAGCGCAATCTTATTGCAGCCCAGTTCTTTAGCCTTACTATACAGATATCCTCTTCTCATTCGGGCACACAGATAACATGGAGACTCCTCTATATCTGCAACCGTATCGAATATCTCTGATTTGAACACGGTTATAGGAATATCAAGAATCTTTGCATTATTAAGAATAACCTGATAATTAATATCATTGTATCCCGGATTCATAACTAAAAATACAAGTTCAAAATTATTCTTCCCATGTCTCTTAAGCTCCTGAAAAAGCTTCGCCATAAGCATAGAATCCTTACCGCCTGATATACAGACAGCAATCTTATCTCCATCCTGTATAAGGTCATATTCATTAAGTGCCTGTGTGAACTTTCTCCATATAGGCTTTCTGAACTTCTTGACTATGCTCCGCTCTATTTCCTTAACTCTTTCTTCACCTGAAAGCTCATTCTCTGCCTGTGCTTCCTTGACATAATTCTCGAACTTCCACTTCATATAAGCGCCCCAGCCGCCATACAGACTGTAGACCTCATAACCCATTTCTTCAAGAATATCTGCCAGATCATCACTGTGCAGACCTGTATAGCACAGAAGATATATAGGAACACTCTTATCAAACTGCTGTGTGAATTCCTCAGGTGTTTCTTCAAGCACCTTAATCAGTTCCTCCCAGTACCAGTTTCTTGCTCCGGGATATGTTTCCTTCTCGAATTCCTGCTTGTCTCTTACATCAAGCAGAACCTTTTCTCTTTCATCATTCTGGTAATCAATTATTGTTTTCATCATCAACCTCTTCATCCTGCGAATCCTCAAGAATACGCAGTCCTGCCGTACTTGTAACAGGAAGTGAGAACACAATAGTTCCTGCCTTGCGGTCTACGCCGGCGTTATCCATTATAGCACGCATAATAGCATTTTTCTGTGATGACTTTGCAACAATAAGAATTACTTCCTTCTCTGAAACAAGCGAAACTCCAAGGAACTGCTCTGCCCGCTTCATTCCAACACCTTTTCCATGAAGCACCGTTCCACCTGTTGCACCGCCTTCTTCCGCTGCTCTCATCACCTGTGTATTATATCCATAATTAGCTATTGCAACAATAAGTTCATGTTTAGTATCCTTCAATGTGCTCTCATCTCCTTTCTTATATTCCTGCCCGTCAATTAAGAATCCCAGTTCTCTCTTGCCACCAATACTGCTTAGCGACACTATAAATGCGATTCCGGTTCCTGGCACATCTATTCTTAACTTACTCTGAAGCCCCTTCTTAACATTCTTCCATGTATTCTCTGTAACAAGTGACATATGGATACCCTTCTCGTCATCCTCAAGTCCCAGTAAATCAAGTACATCACTTGATGCTGTTCCCCTGCCTAACGATATATTAGCTGCTTCAACATTATAATCCTTATAGCAATCAACAAAACGCGGCATATTCTTCCTGCTGCATATTGTTACCATTACATATACTTCACTCATATCCGTCACCTCTACAATTCAATAATCGCATCATCTGAAAGCTCTGCAAACATATCCACAACAGGTGTAACAGTCTGTGGCACATTTGCTCTCCTGCTGTCCTTGATTCTGTATATAACACCTAGTATCTGCAAAGTTATAAGAGGTGTCATGGCAACCATGGCAACAACACCGAATGCGTCAGTTACAATATTACCGCCTACTGCGAGACATGCTCCCTGTGCCAGTGGCAGTAAAAATGTAGCTGTCATCGGACCTGACGCAACTCCACCGGAGTCAAATGCTATGGCAGTGAATATCTTAGGAACAAAAAGCGTAAGTATCAGTGCTATTCCATAACCCGGAATAAGAAAATATAATATTGAGATGCCTGTCAGCACTCTTATCATTGAAAGGCCAACAGATACTGCAACGCCAACAGAAAGACTTATCTGCATTGATTTGCCTGATATACTTCCTGATGTAAGTTCCTCTACCTGGTGCATAAGCACATATACAGCAGGCTCTGCCTTAACAATGAAATATCCTATTATCATGCCAACAGGAACGATAATCCATCTAAATGATAATGAAGCAAGTACTGAACCAAGATAATTACCTGCTGGAATAAATCCAACATTAGCACCTGTAAGAAAAAGTACAAGTCCAATATATGTATACACAAGTCCAACGCATATCTTAATAAGCGACTTCTTATTCATCTTTGGAGCAAATATCTGAAACACTCCGAAAAAAACACAACTATCGGAAGAAGTGACAGTGCTATTTCTTTCAGATATTTCGGTATCTCATACAGGAACAGCTTACCAAGTTCAACAGAATCGCTTACTTCAGAAATTGCTGTTGTTGTAAAATTACCCTCTGTACTATAAACCATTCCAAGAATAAGAACAGCAAGGATTGGACCGATTGAACATAATGATACAAGACCAAAACTATCATTGCCGGCATGTTTATCGTTTCGGATAGAAGAAATACCCACACCAAGAGCCATTATAAATGGTACAGTCATCGGACCGGTTGTTACTCCCCCTGAATCAAATGCAACTGCAAGAAAGCCTTTAGGAACAAACATCGCAAGTACAAAAACAATTGCATAAAACACTAGCAGAAGCGGCGCTAACGGTATTCCAAAAGTATTCTTAAAAGTGCAGCAACAAGAAATACACCCACTCCAACTGCTACAGATAATATAAGCACCATATTAGGAACTGCTGCCACCTGTCCTGCAAGCACCTGCAAATCCGGCTCAGAAATCGTAATTATAACTCCAAGAATAAATCCAATTGCTACAATCATCCATAATTTCTTAGTCCTTAACATACTTCCGCCAACTCTTTCACCCATTGGCGTCATGGACAATTCTGCCCCTAAAGAAAAAAACACCATGCCAATAATAACCAGCACGGCTCCAACAATGAATTCAACCAGTATACTAGGTGAAAGAGGTGCTATTGTGAAGCCAAGAAGCAACACTATAAGCATTATCGGTACTACCGCACTAACAGACTCCTTTGTCTTTTCCTTCATCTTCTCTCTTACCACTGTATTCTGGTAACTAAATTGTGTCCTTAATAATCCAGCCTTCAATAAAATCTCCCTTCGCTCTTAAATATCAGTTTCGGGTTACATAGTAATATATTAACATCTAATAATTGTACTGGCTACTTAAAATTTTATAAAAAGTGCCCGGATCAGAACACTTTTTATAAATTAAAACTCAATTATAAATTGTCATTTTCTTTCTCTCTGAGCAGTTCCTCATACTTTAACTGGTATGCAATCAGCCGTGGAATGTATTCTGGTGGAGTTCTTCTTGATGCCTCCCAGTCCTCTAATGTACGCACAGGAATACCTGTGTGCTGTGAAAATTCTTTTCTAGTCATTCCAACGCTTTCTCTGAGCTGCTTTATTGTCTCTGCTATAGTCATAATATATCCCCTCTTAATGCATTTTTATTATTGTAACATAGTCTTGTATGTTACGCAATGCGTTGTTTTGTCGTATGCTTTATTTCAATCACATACTTCTCTTTTAATTTTGAGCATCTATTCTGTGCAATGATACCTTCATGCTACAACATTAATCAATTGCCGGCTGTTCTTTCAAAATCAGTGCCACACTCTCCACATGCACCGTATGCGAGAACTGATCCACAGGCTGCACCTTAACAGTCTTGTAACCTTTAGCCGCAAGGAGGCCTAAGTCACGGGCGAGTGTTGCCGAATCGCAGCTTACATACACGATACGCTTAGGCGACGACAATAGTATCAAGAAGCGACTCGTCGCAGCCCTTTCTTGGCGGGTCAACGACTACAACATCAGGAGTAATGCTCTTTCTTGCTTCCTCACGCTGAGCTTCGGTTGCAGATGTGTCTGCTGCCAGCCGCGCCATTTCTTCATAAAATGCGGTACGACCTCCTCAGCCTTTCCAACAAAGAATTCAGCATTATCAATGCCGTTAATTGCCGCATTGTTCTTAGCATCTTCTATGGCTTGCGGAACAATCTCAACACCATATACCTTTCTTGCATTCTTGGCAAGGAATAACGATATTGTTCCTATTCCGCAATATAAGTCCCATACAGTCTCATTGCCTGTAAGACTTGCGTATTCAAGGGCTTTTTCCATACAGCTTCTCAGTCTGTCTTGGATGAACCTGAAAGAACGAAAGCGGTGATATCTGATATTTAATGTCGCCAATATAATCTTCAATATAGCTTTTTCCCCACAGTGTCTCACACTGTCTGCCAAGAATAACATTAGTGTTCTCCGTGTTGTAATTAAGCATAATTGATCTGATGCATTTGTCTGTACTTATATCTGAATCAAGCGACACTTCTGTAAGGCGCCCTACAAGCGATTCCTTTAACTTATCAGACATCTTAGTGCCGTTAATAACAAGACAGACCATTATCTCGTCTGTGTGAAAGCCTGTTCTTATAAGGACATGACGCACAAGCCCTCTTCCGGTCTGTTCATCATATGGTGCAACACCGTTGAGCTCCATCCAGCTCTTTATCACAGCAAGAATATACTGGTTCTCGACAGCACCAATCTTACAGTCTGTACATGAGATATTCTTTAATGTCTCAAGCTTT
>VOFH01003935.1_pt1 | contig 28791 bp, 44 predicted proteins | sample 5384091 | NCBI WGS metagenome assembly VOFH01 (sample SAMN12384727, study PRJNA508395) | human gut metagenome | isolation source: healthy gut G | host: Homo sapiens
AGTTGATGCTTGTCGCATGGAACATGCAGTCAGTGATGAAAGTTTTCAAAACTGAAAAGAGCATGCGATGAGAGGGATTGCTGCACAAAAATTGACAATACATTTGATAATTTTCCTGTGAAGAAATAGAAAATGTTGCTTTTGCTAAAATAGATTAAATATGAAAGACACAAAATACAAGATATTAGCATATTTTTGACAATCAATCATATCGAAAACTATTCAATGAGGTAAACTCAGATTATGCAGAAAATCTACAAATTTTACTGCATAATTTGAGTTTATTTTCTTATGATGTGCTTATAATAGGAGTGATCCTTTATAAAGAGAACATAAGTAATATTATATCTGCAATTAGAAAGATAACGCAGATACCAATTATTATTTTGACGGATGCTTCCTCTTTATTGTGTATGTCATGGAAAAAAGAATTAATATACGCTGGTGCAGATTGCGTAATGGACATAAATAGTACTACAGAAGAAGTAGATCTGCAGATTTTTTCATTGGCACGACGAAATAATAAACAAAAAATAACTCAAAAGCAATCCGAAACGATGATTGATAAAGGAAAACTTGTAATGGATCATAAGAAACATAAAGTATTTTTGGAATAATGTAGCGTTACATTTAACACGACAAGAATATAATTTTTATACTTATTAGCGGTGACACCGATGAGAGTATACACATTTGAACAGATTTACCAGCTTGTATGGAAAGATTATTCTGTTGGTGATATTAAAAATATCATCTGGTGTCTGGTAAAGCGATTGAGAAAAAAGTTGAATGTCGTTGAAGACGGTGCCGGGAATTGCATTGTCAGTGTCAGGGATATAGGTTACAAATTTGAATTGAATAATGAAAAACGAACAGCAGTAAGGCGAATAATCCGTAAAAAGATTGTTCGTCTTATTTTATTTGTGCTGGAAAGAAGGTGATAAAACTGACCGTCAATTGACAGTTTTCTGACCGTTAACTGACAGGTGCATCCGATACACTGTGCCTTTGTAAAGATATGATTACAAAGGAGATCCGTGTTTGCAGGAGACAGCAGAAATGCCGGACATTCCTGTAGACAGGAAGAACGGACCAGAGCACCGCCACACTCCGATTTGATTTCGCAAAAAAATTCAGATCGGAGGAAAAAACATAAGTGGCTTACAATAAAGCAAAAGAAGAATATAGATGGAACCAGTGGAAAGCAGAGGAAGAGAAGATCCTGCGTGAACAGGGTGTGGAAGAAGAGATGATCCAAAAGCTCCGGGAGTATGACTGGGAGGATTTCAAGGCAGAGCGGAGATTCCGGGAACACCAGACCTCCTTCTGGACTGCATGGAACTGCTCCTGGAAGAAAAAGAAACGAAAGAGTCCCAGCCGGAGAGCGTGGAAGCTCTGCTGGATACCGTGGAGAATGAAGAACTGCTTCAGATCCTGTTATCAACTGATAAGAAAACTCTTCAGATGATTGTCCTGAAGATGATGGGATATGCACCAAAAGAGATCAGTCATCATATGGAACTGCCGGAGCAGACGGTTTATACAAGACTGCGGAGGTTACGGGAAAAGATCAAAAAGTCCATGAAATTTGAATAAAACAAAAGGTTCTCATCGGCTGACTATTAGAACGAACAGACAGGAGGATTGATACGATGGATGAGAAAGAAGGGTCCGAAATGCAGGAAGAAATGATGACGGTACTGGTAGTCGAGCCGATGAAAGCTCCCCTATGTCAAGAACATCCCCAATGAGCTGGAGGATCTGCAGCAGGCGGTAGGCGGTGACATTGAAATGACCTATCCGTTTGATGATAAAGTTGGAATCCTTTTAAACGGCAATGGAAAATTTGAGGGATTGCCACTGAACCGGGCGTTATATGATGATCCTGGACAGGTCTATGATGCGATAGCCGGGACTTTCCTTGTAGTAGGGCTGACAGAAGATGATTTTACTTCGCTGACACCGGGGCAGATTGAAAAACTTAAAGAAAAATACCAGTCACCGGAAATTTTTACTCTGTTTAACGGAGAACTCCATGTGATGAAGATGCCGCCGGAAGAAGAAAAAGAACAGAAAGAAAGCCGGAAGAACGATGCAAAACAAAGAATCCGGCAAAGAAGAAAAACAGATCCGGGGATGCAAGATAAAATATTTTTTGTGAAGTGAATAAAAAAAATACACTGCCATCGGCTAGTAAGCAGAGGACATCCCTCGGCTGTTCTTTGGCAAGTGAATATCGGCACTACAGGTACGTTCCCAACCGTAGAAGCGTGACAGTATGAGCGCCATGATTAAGTATATAGGTAAAGATTCTTAGACTTGGAGCGAGAAAGCATAGCTGTGAATAAGGCGGTGGCAGCCTTTCGCCAGGATCACGGATGGGGGATAATGATACACGTTACCAGCCAGAGAGCGGAAGATGGACTCCGGGTTGTAATCAGAAAGACCCCTCAGGACATCTGTGAGCGGCGGCAGGCCAGCCGCCCGCCTGTAGTGTCCCCCTTTCCCAGAAGAAATACAGGGATAGTTCCGGGGGTGCGAGGTCAAATGCGGAACAGCAAGATAAAAAAGAAATCAATGAAGAAGTGTGTCGTTGATATCAGATACCATGCGGCTGTGGGAGACTACAGCCGTATTCTTGTGGTATTAACGTCACATCAAGGGGAGAGAACAGATGGAAGAAACAAAAGAAGTGGAATGAGCAAGGATCAATTCTGGAATCTGATTGAAAAAGCAAAGGAAGTGTGCGGCACCGATCTGGATGCTTCAGCAGTGTGGATCAAGCAGCAGCTCTTCTATATGACACCGGAGGATGTCCTCCAATTCCACAATCTTGTTTACAGTTACCGGGATGCGGCTTATAAGTACGGCTTATGGACAGCGGCAGGTATTATGATGGAAGCAGGGTGCAGTGATGACAGTTTTTCCGATTTTTTCGGATGTGGGCTGATCGCCCAGGGAAAAGAAGTTTATCTGAATGCCTTAAAGATCCGGATTCCCTTTCCGGCGTGACTCCGTATGGGTACTGTAGTTTTGAAGCGTTGGGATACATCTCATCGCAGGTTTACAGTGCCATGAAAGGGAAAAAAATATCTATCAGGACAGTACGGCAAGAATGCAGATGGAATGTTATGAGCAGGTGATCCGGGATATTGTGTACCATCCCATGATCGAGTATCCGCTGGAATTACCGGAAGCAATGGTGGTATATCCGAAACTCTGTGAATGCCATTTGTCCGAGCAGGTAAGGAAAGCTCCTCAGAAAGTAAGGACATGGAATGTTTCCCGGACGGATATCCGAAGGATGATGGCAAGAGGGAATGCTGCCATAAAGAAAATGCAGGAACAGGGACAGAATACACCGGAAGCGACCAGACCCGTCCGTAAGGGTACGGTAAGATAAGCTTTCTGGCAAGGAGAAGTAATGTGTTATAAAAAATGAATATCAGAAAAGGGCACATGGCGAAGTGGAACAGATCTTTCGGGAGCTTCTCCCGGAAGCCGGGCTTCATGTAAGGGAAGAACAGATCCGTCTCTGCCATGAAATGCTGGATGCCCTTATGAAAAATGAAATCACGCTCTGTGATGCAGGCGTCGGCATCGGAAAGACCTATGCCTATCTGACAGCCTGCATCCTGATGCGGAAATATAGTGTATTGCATTCCGGTTATTCGGGATGTGACAGGCGGTCTGTAGTGGTATCCACTTCCAGTATCGCCTTACAGAAAGCCATCATAGAGGAATATGTTCCTTTCTTATCGGATGTACTGTTAAAAGCAGATCTGCTTCAGGGAGAATTAAAAGCAGTCGTCCGCAAGGGAAAGGAACATTTTGTATGCGATTACAGGCTGGCCCAGAGATTAGAGGCAGTCCGGGACAAGAATAAAAATCAGGCACAGATGGAGGCATTGAAGTCCCTCCGGCATAACTTTGATTTAGATTCCGTACATAACCTGAGCGGTTTTGACCGCAGGCTGGTGTGCGTACCAAAATTCTGCCCTAGGGAGTGTCCGGGAAAAGTAGAATGCCGTTATCAGAAGCATCTGGATAGTTCCAGGAAAGAGGACATTTTTTTACAGATTTGCAATCACAATTATCTTCTGGCAGATGCCATGCACCGGGCAAATGGGTACCGGCCGCTTCTGGCAGATTACAGGGCTCTGGTTGTGGATGAGGCCCATAAACTCCCGGAAGCCGCCAGCCAGATGTATGGAAGAAGCATTGGAAGGGAAGATGTGCAGGAGATTGCTTACTTTTTTTAGGCAGAGAGCATAAAGGCACGGATGGAAAACGGCTGATGGAAGGGTTTTCTGCACTTCAGGCGGAGATCCGAAAGCATCGGAAAGATGGCACAGAGGACATGGCTGGAAAAGAAAGTTTTTATTTTCCGCCGGGAGCTGGCACAGCCTTAGCCCAGATGCAGGAAAGGCTTCAGCTTATGATCAAAAAGGCTTGCCGGGAATATTCCTTACTGGATCTTTCGGCGGATGGAAGAGATGGAAGAGCTGTTCGGATGGTTTTTAAAGAACGACAAGCGATATATTTTGTTTTTACAGCAGGACAGCCGGGGACATTTAACCTTTATGGCAGTCAACCGGGAGATCCCGAAGTATCTGGATGCGACTTTATGGAGCTGGGGATTTCGGCGATCTTAACCAGCGGCACCTTAAAAGCCGGGAACGGGTTTGCAAGAACCAGACAGATGACCGGGCTGGAAAAAAAACGGGTGTCCGGGAGTGTGTGGCAGAATCCCCATTCTGTTACAAAGAGAACTGTCTGCTTTACATCCCGGAGCATTTAAGACCTATGAAAAGGGAAGCAGGGAAGAGGCCGAGCAGCTTGCCGGGCAGATCCGTGATCTGGTGTGTTCCACTTACGGGCATACGCTGGTACTGTTCACATCTTATACCCTGATGGGAAATGTGCATCAGCTTTTGCGGGATCAGATCCGTTTCCGATGGTGCAGGTATGGAGAAACTCCCAGGAAGAGATCGCACGGTTTAAGAAGATGGAGAATGCAGTGTTGTTCGCAGCCGGCTCCTGCTGGGAAGGTGTGGACTTTCCGGGGGACATGGTATCGTCCCTCATTATCGTAAAACTGCCATTTTCTGTTCCGGATCCCATCCATGAAGCCCAGAGGGAGCAGTACCGATCGCTGAAATCCTACATCCAGACCATTGTAGTCCCAGATATGCAGAAGAAGCTGCGGCAGGGATTTGGCCGGGCAATCCGCACGGAGCAGGACACCTGCGTTGTGTCCATTTTAGATCACCGGACCAAAAAAAAAAGGCAGGTATCGGAGTGATGTTCTGGAAGCACTGCCAAAGTGCCAGATGGCAGAACGGATCGAAGAAGTAGAAGATTTTATCCGAAGCCGGAAAGTGGAGCGTTACTACAGCTGAGAGCATCCGTGGCGTTGTTGGTTCTGCCCAGATCCGGGTAGCAGACAGGACAAAAGTTTAGTGGTATTTCAGGGGCGGTTTGGAGCGAATTGGTAGTATTGGTGATAGCTTTATCGGCATGAGTTGGGTATACTGTGTATAGCGTTAGAGGAAAGGAAGTGAGCAGAAATGAGAAGATATGAGATGGAAACAGAAAGAGAAGGCTCTGCAGTTTATTTCTTCATCAGAGATATAGAAACTTTGGACATTGTCCTGCTTCCTACCAAATATCTGATGCACAAGATACGGAGCAAATGTTCGCCGAATACGATACGGCGCTCCGCACTTTCCATCCTGTATTATCTGGAATACATCCATGAAAAAGAACAGGAATTGATAGATATATATCAAATGCCTTATGTCGAACAGACAGAACACTTTGTAAATTTTTATACTGGCTGAAAGCTGGGAAACATACGCAAGATGAAAATCACAGATCTCCGAACAATGGAACCTGCAACGCATACTTAAAAGATGTGTTCAGGTTCTATCTTTTATAGAAGAAGAGTACCAGCAGTTCGGGGAACTGAAAGCACTGTCTATAATTGTTTTATGGCAGTCGATGCGGTAGGTGTAAAGAAAAGCATACGGTCAAAGAGCTTCAAAGGCTATTTAAAAGAGGAAGAGCATAAGGCAAAGGGCAGCAAAGAAAGATGAAATTGTAGAAATCCTGAAAGCGTGTACCAATATAAGAGATCGGCTTCTCATGCTGCTTCTGGCAGAGACAGGCTACCGGATCGGTGAGATTTTGGGAATTGATTATAGTAAGGACATTGATTATCGGAACCACATAATCCGGGTATATTTCCGTGAGGACAATGAAAATGGAGCGAGAGCCAAGAATGCAGAATACCGAAGTGCGAAGATCAGCAAAGATACCTTCGATTTTTTAAATCTGTATATTGCAGAGTACCGAAAACTCCTTCAGCACCAGACAAGCCTGTTTGTGAATATTTCCGGGATAACATCGGAAAACCAATGAACGTGGAAGCAGTATACTCTATGCTGAAGAGAATGGAAAGAAAACCGGGATCAAGATCACGCCACACATGCTCCGGCATTACTTTGGAAATGAGCGGAGAAAAGCAGGATGGTCGCTGGAACTGATACAGTTAGCCTATGGACACCGCACATCCAGACCACCATCAACTATTTGGACATTGTGGATGATGAACTGCTGGATGCCAGCCAGGAATTCTACGAGAAACACTCCTCCCTGTATGGGATTGAGGAATTGCTATAGGAGGTGGTTTTTATGCCCTGCGTTTTTACAGTCTTTTATAGAGGCAGAACAAGAACGGAGCAGGCGGATTGAGCAGCTACGAAAAGAAATCGGGAGTTTGCAAAAAGAGGAAGCAGGAAGTTCCATTACAGAACAGATTCTGCTGTTTCTGGCAGATGAGATGGTAGAACATCTTTCGAAATAGATTATGAACTGCGAATGAAATTTGAATTATACATAACACCGCTGATAAAGCGAAATTACATTTACCGGATATACCGGAACGTTCGACCGGATACGGCAGGCGTACATCCGGGAACGGATGAAACTCCGGCTGGACAGAGGGAATGTGAATGGAATATAAAAATGAAATACTTTTTGTTCCATACCACTCAGATCCTGTAATCGTAAAGAGTGTGGAAACGGTGTACGGTGTCGGAGCAACATGGTCTGGAATTTTAAAGCGGCAGCCAGTGAAACTGAAACGTCAGATTTTTACCGTGCTGGGAATATATTCTGAGAATTATGAAATTTCCAGACTGAGGAATATAAACTGACCGGGCTACAGCTTTTTACGAATTTTGCATCCGGGAGCAGATTACAGATATCCAGCTTCTGGAGCTGGAACAGGAAACAGCATTTCAGACTACCTGAAGCAGAAAGTCGAGAAACAGCAACGGCGAAAACGACTGAAAGAGCATTGTGGAAACTGCCCGTAAAGTGATTTTTATGAAACTGATGAAACAAGATGGGATACCTAACATCTGGTATTTAGAGCGGTTTCGTATTGCCAAAGAAAGAATAAACCAGAGTGACAGTATAAAAAATATCATTTCAGGAAGTTCTACAGCCCAAGAATCGATTGCTGCTTCAGGAATACATGAAGTATGAAATAGGAATCGAGAACTGGCGCTCAGTACGGTGTACGAAAGATTCCGGAACCATTCGAAATTTTTGCAGGAGATCAGCGAACTGGAAGTTACCAAGTGTGATGCCAGCCTGATTGATGTATATTTAAAAGAATTTGCAGAATGGTGCTATGGGAGCAAAGACATTTAATACCAATGTTTCAGGAATACAGTTTTTATGAAATTTCTGGAAGTAAAAGGATATATAAAAAAAGTTCCGTTTTATGTATCCTATTACTGGGAAAAAGAGATTCCAGTGCATCACAACAGAAGCGTGGAAGAGGACGTGTATATGGAATTATCCAAAACCTCTCACAGTTTCCTGAACACCTGAGAATGATGTTTTACATCTCTGGTGTGTGGGACCGGATCAGTGAGGTCTGCACCTTAAAAGGGGATGCGTATTATATCCAGAATGGTGACTGCTGGATGAAGGTCTACCAGGTGAAAATGAAAAATTATAAAGGGTTCCCATTCCGGTAACATTGTATCGTCTGATGCAGGTTTTATCTGAAAAAGCACCCTACCGAAAAAAGAAGCTATACATTTTTCAGGAATCGGAAAGGTGGAGCATTTTCCAAAAGCACCTTCATGGGGCAGATGAAAAATACTGCTAGATAGGCATACAGAATGGAGAATATATTTTTTAAGTCTCATGATTACCGACATACCGTAGCAACCAATTTTTATGAGCATGGCGTATCAATCTAAAACATCCGGGACTATCTGGGACATACGTTTGAGGAAATGACCATGCAGTATAGATTATATGCCAAGAAAAAATTGCTAAAACAAAAAACATACTTTGAGGAAGAGGAAAACAGCCTGCTTTGTATGCAGAAAGGAGAGAAACATGGATAATAAACTGAAATACCAACAACTGGAATGTTATAAGCTCCGATGAGCAAAAAGGAAAAGCTGAATAAGGAACAATATTTTGACCTGGATAAACTGGCTTCAGACAGAATTTGTCGAATACATTTTTGGAACAGGTATCCATCCTGACCATAAAAGGGAAAGGCATTATTTTAACAGCTTATGTGAATTTTTCAGAAGCCATCCCATCAGGAAAAACAGCCTGCTGGACAGGAGAAAAAGACTTCTGGATAAAACAGTTAAAATTGTGGATGATACAAAACGGTAGGGCATTGACGAAACATAAAGTGACGAACATTCAGACAGAATCTGTGGAAAAAGCTGCCCTGATCCGGTATTTTGAAAATCTTCTGGAATTTACTGGACCGCTCCGAAACCAATGAGCTGGCAAAGGATATCTGGTATCTGGAAAGGCTTCCGCTTATCCTGCGGACAAATCCGATTGTCAACCATAAGACACTAAATTTCAGAGGAATACGGCAACCAGATATTCGGGAAGAAGTAAAAAAAAAAAAGCAATTTACCATCATCTGAAAACCAAGCCCTTGGCAGTATAAAACGTGAACTGTCCGCAATGAATAAATTTTCAAAGTATTTGGATGAAAAGCATTCAAGATCAGCACCTGCGAAGAGATTGACCGGGAGATCATAGAACAATTTTTAATCAACATCAAGGTAGAATCAAACGGAGGGAATGGCATCGGGATGACCTGCTAAAAGCTTCGAAATGTGCTGGAAACAATCGGAAAAAATTTATGATTTTCCACATCTTACAAAAACTGTTTTTAAAATCTGATTTTCCGCCAGAACGGGAAAGCAGAATTCAAATCTTATTCGGACAGTGAGCTGAAAAGACTGAATGCCCAGATTGTAAAAATGGAAGAGCAGATAGCAAGGGCAATGATCATCCACCAGATGCTTGGAACCAGAATTTCCGACACGCTGACCTTGCGGAAAGACTGCCTTTATAAACATGACCGTCTGGGATATGATTATCATATACCAGCCGAAAACAAGAAGATAGGAAAAACCGATCAGCCGGGAGCTGGCACAGCTGATTGAAAGGCGAGTCAAGTTATGCAAATGAGCATTATCCTGAAAGCATTTATATCTTTGCGGACGAGAACAAACCGGAGAGACCAATCAGTTACCAAACCTTGCAGGATAAAGTGCTTCGAATGATCTATGAAAAAAGATATCCGGGATGACAGCGGAAACTTATTCGGATTTGGAACGCATATGTTCCGGCACTGCTATGGGGTAAAATTAACGGAACTCCATGTGGATGACTGGACGATAGCGAAGCTCCTGGGACATAAGCGAGTACGAAGTGTCCAATATTACCGAAAAATGAGCAATCAGCGGATGGCAGATGAAACAAGAGAAGTTAGAAATTTTATGTCACAGATTATACTGGCAAGTCTGGACGGATGGGGAGAAGAATATGAGCAAATACGACAAGATGCTGGAATTGAATAAAAGAAAGAGCGAAGAAAAAGTGGAACAGGCAGTCCTGACAATACGGACAATGGTGTTGGAGAGAAAAGGTGTCCGTACCAGCACTGATGCAAAAGACTGGTTTATCTAGAGGATTCTTTTTACAAGAATCCGATTGTAAGAGGTGAGATTGATGCAGCAATGGAACAGCAGGCTGGTATGGTGGATCAAGGAGAAACATTATCAGTCAGGCGATGGAGGCGGAAATGAATCTGCTCCGGCAACAGCTACAGAAACTGAAAAGCGAAAATGAGAATCTAATAAAGGAAAACCAGAAGTTAAAAAAGCACTATCCAAGAAAGAGTTGAATCTTATCAAACAGCTTTAAACTATATCATAATGCAAAGCTGGTCTGCCAGGATGCGGCAGATCTGTTTTTGCATTGTGATATAGAAACAGATTATGCTTAAAAGGCATTAAGCAACCTACAATAATGGGTATTGGACATAGGAAGCAATATGGGTGTATGATAAAAACCGATAAGAAATAAAGTGAATCTGAAATGTACAAACTGTCACAGGAAAAATGTGAACTTTATGTAAAAAGTTGCAAAATGTATTGACCTAAAGCTTGCTTCAGGTTGTACCATAAAATAAAAACGCAAGGAGGAGATTTTCATGGATATCGAACAGATGAAAAAAGACTTATGGTGGCAACGTATTTCAATCGGTGAGGAAAATGTAGCATTTGCAAAGTATTTTTACAGGTGAATGTTATCTGAATAATACTTACAACAGAGCGCGAGTACCTGTTGGTCTGGTTACTTTCGCTAAAAAACAATCAATGCATACCATGTCCATCACAAGGGTGGCCAGATCCTTATGGTTACTGGTGGAAGAGGATGGTATCAGGAAGAAGGAAAACCGGCTCGTGAACTGAAAGCTGGAGATGTGGTAAACATTCCACCGGAAGTAAAACACTGGCATGGAGCAGCGAAAGACAGCTGGTTCCAGCATCTGGCCGTGGAGGTCCCCGCAGAAGGCGCATCCAATGAGTGGCTGGAGTTCTTACCAGAAGAAGAGTACAACAAATTACCATAAATAAAAAGACGGAGGTTTGATGTCATGGCAAAGATTACACAGACAGCAGGAAGAAATGCTCTGGGGAACATTTGCACCGGAGTTTGCACATTTCAACGATGATGTTCTGTTCGGAGAGAACTGGAACAATGAAGATATTGATTTAAAGACAAGAAGCATTATCACAGTCGTAGCACTGATGGCACAGGGAATTACAGATTCTTCTTTAAAATTCCATTTACAGAATGCAAAGGATCATGGGGTAACACAAAAAGAAATCGCAGCGATTATCACTCATGTAGCATTCTATGCAGGATGGCCAAAGGGATGGGCAGTATTCAACCTTGCAAAAGAGGTTTGGAACGAGGAAGAAATAGAAAAATAACCTGGTAGAAACTGCTCGTCAGAAAAGATTCGCACAAAGCACAAATGTGTATGCCGTTAAAGCTAGCAACTACAAGGGATTGCGGAGGGGGAGTCCAGTTTAATGCAGGAACAACTGGCATATTCATCATGCAAAAAGTGGGGGAGGACAGATCCTGGTATGTGTTGCCGGAAGAGGATATTATCAGGTAGAGGGGAAAGATGCCGTTGAAATGAAACCAGGCGACTGCATCAATATTCCTGCAGAAGTAAAGCACTGGCATGGCGCCGCACCAGATGAATGGTTTTCACATCTTGGCAATAGAAGTTCCGGGCGAAAATAGTTCCAATGAATGGCTTGAACCGGTAAGTGATGAAGAATATGGGAAAATTATTGAATAATGGGGTAAAATTCCACAGGTCTTGAACCTGCTTATTGAAATGTTTGACGCTGTAAAAGCAGCGGTAGAGATTGGATATAGACATATTGATACTGCACAGGCATATGGTAATGATGGGCAAAGGTTAAAAAAGACAGATATGTAGAGGGAAATCGAGCATCATGGAAAGCTCTTGAGGATGTAACGGACGAATTGAAAGAAAAATCGATGGCGTGGATCAAGTTCGTCATCATTTAGTAAAAATAAAATCCATATCCAGAAGTTATGCAGAAGACCATCTTCTACGAGCTTTGGACATTATTTTCTTGTACATTTCTTCGAGGGAGACGCGCTTGTGGTTAAAGTAAAGTTCAGAAAAAGAGCATTTCATGTTTACAGTCTGGACACTTTAATGGATCATATCCAAAAGAAGAAAGGATAGCTGTGCGCCATTTGTTAAAGTCGCGCAGAGTATGCCGTTTCGCTTTTGAAATTGCTAGGTGCAGATTTTTATCTATTTCGCGGTGACGTGCATAAAGACCGCCATACCGGATCATTTTAAAGTGTTTCTCCGGTATGTGCCGGATCAAACGCCTGATGAAATCTAATGCAGGGATTGTTTCCTGGATGTATTTATCATCTTCATGACGGTTGTAATGAAATGTGACTGTTTCGAGTCCTCATCATAGCTGTCAATTCTGGATGTGGCAATAACTGGCCGTCCAAGATAACGTCCAATGTATTTTTATGACCGTTTCAGGGTCACACTTGTTTGGTTTTGCGTAAACGTAAAAGCCTTTTTTATGATTCGTGTAGCACTGGGATTTTTTTTTTTGAAAGAAGATCCGAGTCTGCGTCCCATTTCATCAAGCAGTGCTGTGCGGAAAGCATTACGCAGATAAGTATAATTGAAGTGGTGGACCGGACGCCAGAATCCATCATCACTGTAACCACCTTCCGATATAAGACAGTGGATGTGGGGATTCCATTTTAAATCCCTGCCAAAAAGTATGGAGAAGCATAATAAAACCAGGTGTATAGTTTTTTGACTTGTTCATTTTGAAGAACATACGAGAGACGACACTGGTAACAGAGTGAAAGAGGCAGTCGAGCAGAGTACGGTCTTCAAGAAAAAAGTCACGAAGATTTTCATCAATAGTAAAAACACAGTGGCGGTGCTGGACATTAACAAGTTTAAAAGACATGGAAGTAGTGCGTTCCATGGAATACTTGTTTCCGCAGGTAGGGCAGAAACGGCTGTGGCATCGGAATGGGACAAATTTAAGCTTGCCGCAATGGGGACAACCGTACATGGCACCGCCAAAAGATGGATCACCACAGTTGATCATCTTATCGATATTTTCCATCTCAGTAGATCTGGGATGAAGTGTATATTTAATTTCTTCATAGTAGTCAGTAAAGTAAAGATTTTTTTGTAAGATATTCATAAGCCTTTTTATGGAATGAAAAGTAAATGAACTGGAAGAGGAATGAATTCAAGCCAGAGTGCAGTATAGCAGGTGAAAGATGAGAAGCGAAGGAAAAAGTGTCAGCATTGAGAAGTGTTAACAGGTATATATTGAAGAATTCAGCCAGGGGAACTCTGGCTGATATAAAAAACACATCTGCAGAAACAGTGACTGAAGAAATTTTGAGTAGTGGAATTGGGAAGAAGTATTTAGATACTATAATAAAGAGATTAGCTGGCTTGTATACTAACAGAGAGGACATAGTAAACAGATTTGCGTTATTATCAGGGATTGTAGGGAGATTCCGAAGAGCTTTTGTTCAGATGATGAAACAATAGGATTGGTACAGGAAATATATGGAACAAAAGTTAATAAAGGGATTTGTTGCGTTTTCCGCTATAATAATCTGCCAGCAAAGAATGTGTTGCCTGAATATGTTTGTGATTATAAGAAACGAGCAGGGTTATTTCAAAGATCTGCAGATTTAGAGTAGTTTTTTTTTCTGAGAGAAAATTAAAAATCGTTTTGGTTCTTCTGGAGAGTGATTATAGCGTTTGGGAAACATCCGGAGAAACCATTACCTCAGGGTGTCGGTAAAGTTCTTTATCAAAGAGGGCTTTGAGATGCCCTTTCTTTTTTATCCAAATCTTTTTCCTCTTGTTTACATATATAAACCTAAGAAAACTTGACGTTTAAATATTACAAGTGTAATATTTAAGAAAATACGAAGAAAGGAGAAATAAAAACTATATGAGAAAAAAGAAAAGAAAAAACACACGAAGATTATTACAAAAATAGTTTTATTTAGCGGTATATTGATTGGTGGTGGAATCGGTATTGTAACAATAATGAATCGTAATGTTCCTGAAAAAGACTAATGGAATATATGAAATATATTGAAAAAAAGGGGAATATGAGCAAATGTATGCCATGCTGGATCAGAAAAAAGCAGCATGAACAGTAAGGAAGAATTTATAGAACGAAATTCTAAAATATATGAAGGCATTGAGATGTCTGATCTGTCCATAACCGATATTACAGTAAAAAAGACAAGAAAACGGAAATGCGGCAGTTTCCTATACAACAAATATGCAGACTGCTGCAGGAAATGTAGAATTTACCAACGATGCGGTATTTTTTCACATGATTGGACAGGATATCATTTAATCTGGCAGGATCAGTTGATTTTTCCAGAGTTATCTGCAACGGATAAAGTTCAGGTAACGTCAGAAGAGGCAAAGAGAGGAGATATTTTAGACAGAAATGGTCGTCAGTTCGCTGGAGAGGGAACTGCATCTTCGGTAGGAATTGTTCCGGGCAGGATGGAGAACAGAGAAGATACAAAAAAACTGGCAGAGTATCTTGGAATTGGAGCAGACGAAATTGAGGATAAGTTAAAAGCCGATTGGGTAAAAGCAGATTCTTTTGTACCAGTAGCAACAATTCCTAAAATACAAGAGGTCGATCTTTTGACAGTGAATCCGGATGAAACTGTTCTGGAAGAAAAAGAAAAGCAGGACACATTATTGAAGATTCCAGGTATTATGTTATCTGATGTAAAAGTACGAACTTATTATCTAAAAAGAAGCTGCCTCTCATCTGGTAGGGTATGTACAGGCGGTTACAGCCGAAGATTTGCAGGAACATAAAGGGAAGGGTATCGTACAAACAGTGTGATTGGAAAGACTGGACTGGAAACGCTTTATGAAAAAGAACTAAAAGGAACAGATGGGTGTGAAATCTGTATTGTAGATGCAAATGGAAATAAAAAAGTGTTATTGCATATGAGCCTAGAAAAGATGGAGAAGATATCCATACTACGATTGATGGTGATCTTCAAAGTACTCTTTATGAACAATTTAAAGAAGACAGAGGATGTTCTGTAGCTTTTGAATCCTTATACAGGGAAGTATTGGCGTTGGGTACGCCATCTTATGATAATAATGATTTTGTACGTGGAATGGACAACAGCCAGTGGAGTGCATTAAATGAAAATGAAGACAGGCCTTTATACAACCGCTTTCGCCAGACATGGTGTCCTGGCTCAACTTTTAAATCTGTAATTGCTGCAATTGATTAAAAGTGGGGGCATTTACTGCAAATGACGATTTTGGAAATGAGGGTCTGGCGTGGCAGAAAGATTCCTCGTGGGGAGATTATACAGTGACTACACTTCATGATTATGCACCTGTGATCTTGAAAAATGCGCTTATTTATTCAGATAATATTTATTTTGCAAAAGCAGCATTAAAAATTGGTGCGGATCAACTGATGCAGTCTCTAAATCAAATAGGATTTAATCAGGAACTTCCATTTGATATTAAAATGTCAGAGTCCCAATATTCTAATATGGACAAGATAGAAACAGAAACCAGCTTGCTGACAGTGGGTATGGACAGGGACAGATTCTGGTAAATCCTTTGCATCTTAAAGCATTTATACGGCTTTTCTAAATGATGGAAATATGATAAAGCCATATCTTCACGCGGATGGTGGAAGCACTTCCAGTGAAATCTGGATAAAAGATGCTTTTCACCACAAATTGTTTCGGAGGTTATGGAGGGGTTAGAGGGTGTAGTGAATAACCCGGAAGGAACTGGTTATGGAGCATGCCGGGAAGACATTGAGATTAGCAGGAAAAACCGGAACAGCGGAACTGAAAGCTACAAAAGAAGATACATCTGGAACAGAAATTGGCTGGTTTACAGTTTTTACTACAGATAGAGATACAAAGAATCCTATTTTGCTCATCAGTATGGTAGAGAATGTGAAAGATATTGGAGGAAGCGGTTATGTGGTGGAAAAGGATAAGGCGATACTGGATGAATATCTTGGTAATGAATAATTTTTACCTTTAAATATTACAAATGTAAGAGGAAAATGATATGAAAAAAATTTGGAAAATATTTTGGGAGTTATTTTTCTTGCTGTCTGTAGTGGATGTGGCATAAAGAAAGAGCAGAAAAAAAGACAATTGAAGATACGAAAGAAAAAATTTACAGAGAGTGTGAAATGCTGGCAGAAGGCTATCGGAACATATATGAGAATGCTGTGAAAGAAAATGCACTATATGAGCTGAGTACAATACAAAAAAGTATGGATTATTTTGGAAAATATGGATATGCAGTAATTGATTCCTACAATCAGCTGGATATGGTTCAAAGTATTAAAGTAGATGATTTTTTGAAAAAAGCAGAAAAAAGAGAAGAATGGAAAAACTACTATATTTCAAGTTATAGCAGGGGATCATTTTATCCGGTATGATCTGAAAGAAAACCAAACAGGGGAAAATAGACGTTGAAGTAAGCTCTTTTAAATGGAAAGAGGATACTTGGCAGAAACATATTATCATGAGTTTAGAGCTAATTCATGGAAATATACAGAAAACGGGTATTTCTTTATGGAAGAATATCATCCGGCTGGATATGATGGACCGTCTGGATATCGGGCCTTTCGGGTAGTGCCGTTAAATAAAAAATGCAGGGAGCTGAATCGAAAATATATACTTCCTTTTGGATATACACTTAATAAATTGTTTACTTCTAATTGGAGTGAAAAATTATGATGGAATAAATTTTTATGATGTTTTTGACCGTTTACTTTCAATGGAAGAAAAACTGATGAATTTAAGGAAGGAAAGACTTATGAAATCCCAAAAGAATCATTTGAAACGATATTTCAAAAATATTTTAATATAAGCGCAGAGATACTGCAGACAGGAACGGTATTTCACACAGAAAATACAGACATATCGGTATCGAACCAGAGGAATCGTATATGATTTTGCTCCCACACCATATATTCCATATCCGGAAGTTGTTTCCTACATAGAAAATCAAGATGGAACAATAACACTGGAAGTAAATGCGGTATGGCCACAAAAAGAATTAGATCAGGCGTTTTGTCATAGCGTAACCATTCGGCTGTTAGATAAAAGATAGATTTCAATATGTATCCAATTATGTATCAAGGTCAGAAATAGAGGTTACCTGGTATACGGAAAGATTATCAGACGAAAAGTGGGAGGAATGTTATGGAGATAATTGATATGATTACAAAAAAAACTGAAAAAGATGATGAGCGTTTTATTTATTTCGGGATGCTTTTTCATAGGAAATACAAAATGTAAAGGGGCTGATTTAGAATATATTTCACAGGAAACTGCGAATTATGCTGTACAAGAAAGAGGATATGATTTGCCAGTAGATGAAGTCGTGAAAGAAGAAGCTATTGAAGATTGTAAGAATGTTATGAATCAGATGAAAGCCATTTATCAAAAGGCGGATAAAGGAACTTCATCGAATGTAGTAGTTTCTGAGACAGTAATGGAAAAAATGCAGGAAGTATTAAAGGAAAAAAATGTCCCCGTTATTACATCAGCACCGTATTCAAATATGGCTAATTATTCTAAAATGGAAGAATTTCTTTTCAGGGCAGAACAGGATCTGACAGGAGATATCGTCTTATATAGGATTAACAGGGATGGTGGGATAGAAAGACTCAAATTCAATTATGATGGGACAGATATGTATTTGCTGGCTGTGAAAGCTGTTTGGGGTATGAACGACAATCCATCTATTGTATATGTTTCGTATACAAGGATAGAAGAATGGAAATATACAGAAAAAGGCTGGTTTGGTTATACGCTATGCGTTCCAAAGTATCCGGAAGTATCAGAAGCGGTTGATGGCAGTTCTATGATAAGAATTAAATCTTTAAGTGATGAATGCAGGGAAGTTTCAAAGAGGTGTGTGTATTGGCTTGGATATCAGGGGAATAATCTTTTATGTTCTGATTGGGATAGATCTGATATGGAAGGGTTAGATTATAATGGTTTATATGAATATTTATATCGAATGAAATACGGGGGAGATATGAGTTTTCAGGTAACTCAAGTGGAATTCCGGCAGAAGAGTTTGAAAATCTGATAATGGAGTTTTTGCCGATAACAGCAGATCAAATTAAAAATGGGCAGTATTTGATTCGGAACATCAAACTTATGACTGGGAACGATTAGGCTGTTTAAATTATAGCCCTACTTATTTTGGAACATCTTTACCGGAGGTCGTTGAAATAAGAGATAGCGGAAAGGGAAACAGTGTGTTGGTTGTTGATGCTGTATGTGATACATTTATATGTAATGATGCCGTTATTACAAGTGAGCTGACTGTTAAGTTCAACGATGATAAGAGTTTTAAATATATGGGGAATAAAATTCTGAATAATGGTACGAAAGAAGTTCCCAAATATCAATATAGAATAAAAAGAAAGAACTGATAACAACTATCAGCCCTTTTCATATTTGTTAATTCCATATATGTAATTTTTTAAGATATCAGAAGTGATTTCAAATGCTTTTTGCCAGTTGCATTAGAATCACTTTGGATATTGGTTGCAAAATAATAGCTGTTATCGGAAGTTTCTACATATCCGATAAACCAGCCGTTGATATCCTGTCCGTTGACACGACCGGTTCCAGTTTTTCCGTAGAAATTACCATTAGGTGTACTGGCAATTTTTATAGCATTTTTTAACAGAAAATACATTTTGGGAATTTAGATGGAATTCATTTGTGTTAAATTTTTCAATAATGTTACTTGCTCTAAAGGCGAGATTTTTTAATGAAAAATCGGACCAGTATAAATCCAGATTTGAACTGGTTGTTTGGTTTCCATATTCTATTTTATTCAAAATTCCTGGACTCTGTTAATTCCGAGATGCGAATCAATTGCCTGGAAATACCAGTTAACGGAATTTTGCATAGCAGAGTTTAAATCCTGATCAGCTTCCCAGGATGGAAAAGGAAAGGCATCACCATTCCATGTCATGGAAGAGTGTTCTGGTGTGATGATTCCGGATTCCAACCCTAATAATGCATCGTATATTTTGTAGGTAGACTCTGGCGGAATACGTTTGGTGGCTTCTTCAAGATTGTATATTTTCCAGGAATCAAATTATTGTCATACAAAAAACAAATGATCCATCATATGTTCCAAATGTTTCGGATATATCTAACAGGGAGATATTTTTGTCTGTATCACTAAAATGATATACGCTTTGAGTAGAGGCATCAACGGATAAAATGGGTGTACATCCAATAAAAACAGCACTAATGACCAGATAAATTATCAATGCTCTCATTTTTGATAAAGAGTTTCTTTCCTAAAAACGGCGATGTTGAGAATACGTCGTTTCATCTGCCTGAAATTTCCGGACATTCCAACTGCCAGTGGAGAGGAAAAAAGAGGATATTTTTCTGCAAAATTAATCAGTGTAGTTCCATAAGCTTGGTATTCATCAGCAGAAATCATCTGCAATACAGCAGAATCACAGGCTATTTCACGGTCACAGAGAATTTCTTTTAAAGTGTACCAAACAAAAGGGTTAAACCAGTAGAGTATATTACTTATGACCATGAGGAAGCCAATAAATGTATCTTTGTGACGGTAATGCTGTAATTCGTGTAGCAGCATAAAACGCATATCATCAGGATTCAGTTCGGAAATTAAATGGATGGGAATGTAAATTCTGGGATGTATTATTCCGATTAAAACTGGCGATTTTAAAAATGCAGTACTGTAGACTGATACTGGGTGAGAGATTTTAAGTTCCTTTAAACAATTGTAATAAATAGTTTTACCTGCTGATTTTGAAGCGGGAGAGCAGATCTTTTATGGAACGTACATAGTTTAATGAATGAAGGGTGAGGACTGACATAATCATAACACCCGTTATCCATATTAGAAAGAGTATGGTATTCAAGCCTCCAGAAAATTGACTACTGATGGAAACTGAAAAATCATTCACCTGGTTTAACAAAATATTTTGTGTATTACTGGTAAGTTCGGATAGCGTGTCGGTACCAGAGTTAAGTCCTGAGTCAGTTTGAAAAAAATGTAACCATGAAAAAAGTTGTGAGCCATGAATCTGTACAGGAAAAAATGGCACGGCAAGTAATAAAAATAAAAGAAAACAGAGATGGTACTGTGTAGTCGCAGATAAATATTTTTTCAGAAGTTTTTTTGTTCCGATTATTACAAGTGTAAAAACTACATATGAAGATATTACTGATTAAAAAGTGGATGATCCAGTTGCTCATTCAAAACCTCCTATTTCTGATGTTTTGATAATAAATGGCGTAAGTTATCAATTTCTGTTGAAGAGAGCTTATCGTCTTCAAGGTAAGAAGCCAGCATAGAAGAAAGATTTCCATTATAATATCGCTTTAAAAAGAATTGCTTTCCTGGCGTATATATTCATCTTCTTGGACTAATGGAGTATAGACAAATACCCGGCTTTGTTTTTCGTAGGAAAGAGCTTTTTTGGAAACAAGTCTCTTGATAAGAGTTTGAATTGTTTTTGGACTCCAGCTGATAGTTAGAGTAAGTTTTTCTGTAATTTCATTTGTATTGATGGGAGCATATTTCCATACAATTTTCATAACTTCAAATTCGGCTTCTGAAATCTGGGGTAGTGACATAATAAAATCCTCCTGCTAAATCCTACATATGTAATAAATATATTATATTACTTGTAGAAGAAAAAAGTCAAATGGCAGATGATATATAGAATATAAAATTAATAATGTAGAGGCAATAAAGGTGAAAAAGATAGAAATTATTGAGAGAATCACAGATGCTAATGGAAGCATAAGTGAAAACATATTGACTAGCTGGGAACATAAAAACCAATTCATACCGGAAATTATAAGGTTTGGAGAATTAAAAATATATCTACAGGAACGAATTGTTAAAAAGAATGATAGTGATGTTCATCTTTCAAAATATGAATATGATATTTTACTTTTTTTAGCGAAAAGTCCAGGTAGAATATTTGGAAAAGAAATGGTTTATGATCTGGTATGGAATGAACCTTATTCCGGTGATTATAATGTGGTTATGCGACATATCTGCAATATCAGAGAAAAATAGAAGATGATCCTGGACAACCATTATATATACAAACAGTACGAGGTGTGGGATATCGGTTTAACGGGAATTTAGGCAGCGAGTGAAATCGCTGCCTATTATTATGGTTTTCAAAGAAGGAAGTTTGTTATGGGAAGATTTTTCTATTTCAGGATCATCCGGTTTTAGATACTTGGACAAGTTTTGATGTATCAATTCCAACTCTTTCATTTCTTGCTTAAAAGAAACGTATTGAGTATTTAGTGATTCCTTTCTGGAAATAAGCTCTGCAATTTGCTCTTGTAACTTATTGGAATTAAGATGTTTCAGGTTTATACCATTTTCCTGTAAAATATGCTCAGCACCCGCGAAAAGGATAATTTGGGATTCATATTTACGGAAATAACGATCTGGATCTTTGGAACTTTTATAATGGTCATCGTAAATTTTATTTTTATGATATTGTTTGGCATATTTTAGCATTTCTCGAAGATGACGTATCTGAGACTCGAGAGAAACAACAGAGGTATTTACCTCTTTTTGCTGCATATGTAACAAGGCTATGCGGTCTTCAAGTTCTGAAAAATTATGTAGATTATGTGTAAGCATCTGGCTATATGTAGCAGAAACAATCTTTAAATTTTCCTTATTTGCCCATTTCTGAAGGCCGATGTTTCCTGTTATATTGGGAGCGTTGGTGTCTATTAACTTCTTACGAACAGAAGGAACAGTAGTTCTGTGAAGCTTATTATTAATGCGTTCTTTGATACGTTCCTTTAGTAAATTTTTTCCTAAAGATTTAGCACTTCCACGCACTGGACGGGACATATCGGGAGAACGAAAGGTAATGTATTTCCTGCTGTTTTCGCCAAATTCTGCGTTTTTTATTTCATATCCTTTAGCTTCCATAAATGCAAGAAATTCTGAATAAGTGGAAACAATTCGGATTGTCTGGTTTATATCTTTCGCAGCTGCGTTTTTTACTGGATTCAGATTTATTTGCAGCCCATTCATTGTATTTCATTCCCTTTTTACCATCTGGCATAATTGTGGACAGGTTATGTTCCTGGCATAAAGTGTCGCTGAGATTTCGTATTTTCCAGTAATTCTTTTTTACAGTCATGATAATGAGAAAAGTGATGTTATCTGCAGAACAGAAAATCAAATGGTTATGTACATGACCTTTATCAGTGTGTGTTGTCAGAACATAGGAGTATTTTCCCTCCAGTAAGCGATCCGCAAGTTCTTTGCCAATTTGATGGGCTTCTTCATATGAAACTTCACCAGGGGAAAATGCCTGAATCAGATGAAATGCCTTATTTGTATTGTGCGGATCTCTGCAGTCATGTGTATGATCCAAAGTGTATTTAAAGTCAAGAACGGCTGTCTCTGGGAGAGCAGGCAAAGGAAGAAATATATAGATTCTGGTCAGTTTTATCTGGATTGCAGATGTATTCTATTGTCTTTATTAACGGTTGTTTTGATACCATGGATTTTTGTAACTGCCATATTTTTTCCATTAACTCCTTTATATCGTCCAGGTCCTTTTGGGTAAACTGTATTGGTACTGTTTATACGATGGGTGATCTGATTCAAATTGCTGCCGATATTGCCCAGCAGGGTATTCATTTTTCGGATATGAGAGTAGTCTACTTCATATACAAATCCATATAAGATCATTTTCCGTAGAAAGGCAGATTTGCTTTTCATCCTGGAAAGACGATATTTTTCTTCTAAAATGTATTGTTCGTCATCATTCAAATAAAATTGTACGGGATGAATTCTGGTACGTTTGCTCATTGAAATCCTCCAATTCGTTTTTTTCTATAAAAAGGAGTACAAAAAAACTGTCTAACCAGTTCGGCTATGACAGTTATGGTACTTGGCTGTATGTTGGTTTGGATAGATGTGTCTGCAGTTTATTTTAACAGGACTGTAGGTGAAAGCGTCAAATTAAGAAATTATAAAATATAAGAGGGCCAGGGATACCTTTCAGAAAAATCTCTGATCGGCTCCCCAGGTATTCATTCTGGATATGTATAAGTTGATCTTTGCAACAGGATATTTTCCCAATCTCGTTCATGGCGCAGCACTCGGAGAATATGAATCTCTTTTGTTCCTTCCATTATAATATAAAAAATAATAGAGGGCGGAAAAGATCTTTTTTATGTATGGAATATCCTCTGTACAGAATTTGAGTTCGGGGAAAGGCAGTACTGAACTGGCCTAAATTCTGCATTTGTTCTTTCAGATCAGATTGAAAACGGTCAGCACGTTGCTGGCCGAATTCTTCTTCAATATAATCTGCAATGTCTGTGACGTCGTAAATTGCTTCCCAGGTTAAAATAATTTTATATTCTTGCATTTCTTCGTGCATCCCTTAATTCTGTGATTTTGCGAAAAGCATCTTCCAGTGGCAATTCACGACCAGCTTCCCGGTCTAACATGCGGAGAAGATGATTGTTTTCCTGGTTTTTATCGGTTGTAGGGACTTTTTTTGTTAATTCCATAAAATCACTCCAATCATACGGTTTATAAATAGTGTATGTTGTTCAGAAGTATCTATCCATAGTTTAGCATATAATTGGAGGCAATACAATTAAATTATTTTGCAGGAGCGTCCGTCAGACCGAGAAGATATTCGCAGGATTGCCAGATCATTAAAATCATATCCTGCAAGTTGTAATTTGGCAGCGAGCGTTTTCTGAGTAAGATTATGAGCCTTTCGTAATTCTTTTACCCGTTGTCCTATTCTGTTTTTACTGTTCGTTTTTTATCCCAATAAATAATCATTCTGATCCTCAAAAGTTTCTAAAGATGAAGTATTATTATTGATTTTTTAAGCAATGATAAGAGTGTTATTTGTCTGCCACGGCAACATCGTAAATGCCAATGATAAGAGTGTTATTTGCTCACCAATGGCAGAATTCATTTTTAAAGACATGGTTTCCAAGCAAGGTCTTTCAGACCGATTTTATATCGCATCTGCTGCAACCAGCACTGAGGAGATATGGAATGGAATCGGGAATCCGGTATATCCTCCGGCGCGAGAGGAGCTTGCTAAGCATGGGATTGATTGTAAGTGGTAAGCGCGCAGTTCAACTAACGAAGGCAGATTATGATAAATATGATTATATTCTCGGTATGGATTACTGGAATCTGAAGAATATGTTAAGAATATTGAAATCAGATCCAGAGGACAAGGTTAAACTTCTTTTGGATTACAGTGATGCTCCGAGGGATATCGCAGATCCGTGGTATACAGGTGGATTTGATGTCACATATTCGGATGTGGGTGGAGGGCTGTGAGGCTTTTCTGGAATATCTGAAAGATAAAAAGAAACTGTAATAAATATTGTCGATGAAATTTACTTTACAAATAGCTGTGGCTATTTTATACTATGTCTACAGCGACTCTTAAGGGGGCTTTCGCTCCCTTATTTTCTTCCGAAAACGGAAAGTCAACATTCAAATCAGGGCATCCTGCCCGTATTATTTTCAAAGCAAGAAAGGAACTGAATATGCAGAAAGACTATGAAACATTCGTGTAGAGAAACTGGAGATTGGTATTTACGAGGCTACAGGGATTCCGAGGGAAAATATTTCTTTTGAGAAAGAAGGTGGGAGGTTTGGCGCCTGTAGGAGACAGACTGCTGGTGAAGTTTGCAGAGCATGATGATGCTGGGAGGTCTGTGGACTTTATACACAGGGAACTTTTTAAATCTTATCAGAATGGCAGTCCGTTTGAGGAAATTATAAAAGAAATCACAGATGATCTGAATCGGATAAAAAGGCGGATATTTATGAGAAAACAAGAGGATCAGGGATTATGAGAAGACAAACCCCGCCTGTTTATAAGATTGCTGAATGCAGATAAATATTCCGCGGATCTTCAGGATGCGGTGTATAAAAACTCTTGGTGATATTGCACTTGTGCTTTATATGAAAGTTACGGAATATGAAGGATGTGTGACAAGTACAAAAAATCCGGCAGGGAATGCTGGAACAGTGGGGGAAAAGAATGTGATGAAGTGTTTAAGGAGGCGATTCTCAATACGTATTTATGAGTCCGCCAAGAATTTACAGATGGGAACAGATGATTTTAATCCGGAATATGAAGGTGAAAGTTTTATGAATCTGGGTGATAAGTGTGAATTGAAGAAAGATGCAATGGGAAATTGTCTCAGTACAACGAAGAAAACAAATGGTGCAGTTGCAGTGTTCCTGCCGGGAGTGGCAGAACAATTGGCATATATGCTGGATTCCGATTTCTATATGGTGTTTACCAGTGTACATGAGGTAATGATCCATAATGATAAATTTGTAGAACCTGAAGATTTGCAGTGTGTTTTGCGGGATACGATCAGGGAGGCTACACCGAAAGAGGACTATCTGACGTCGAGAATCTACCAGTACAATAGGGAAACACATAAATTTATCTGTGTAACTCCGCTGGAAAAGATGAGAAATAAAAAATATGAGAGTACTCCATAAAAAGTACTCTCATATAAAGGATATTTAGAAACGTTATGAGTAATTTATACGGTTATCCGAGCAGTGCAGAGTCATTGCTGAACTCTTCTCCGCTTGCTTTTTCAAACTGATCCAGAAGGTTTTTAACTGTCAGTTTTTTCTTTTCTTCTCCCTGGATATCCAGAATGATTTTTCCTTCCATCATCATGATCAGACGATTGCCATGTGCAATAGCGTCCTTCATGTTGTGAGTGATCATCAATGTCGTAAGGTGATCGCGGTTTACGATCATATCTGTAATTTCCAGAACTTTGGCAGCTGTTTTTGGATCAAGAGCTGCGGTATGTTCGTCCAGCAGAAGCTTTGGTTTCTGAAGCGTTGCCATCAGAAGAGTCAGCGCCTGTCTTTGTCCACCAGAGAGCAGACCTACTTTGGAAGTCAGTCTGTCTTCCAGTCCAAGACCAAGAATTTTCAGGAGCTCTTTGTATTCTTCGCGCTCAGCTTTAGTGATTCCGAGCGGAGAAGACGGGATTTTCCGCGGCAGGCAAGGTTTTCCTCGATACCCATTGTTGCAGCGGTTCCTGTCATTGGATCCTGAAACACACGTCAAGGTATGTAGCACGTTTATGTTCAGAAAGTTTTGTAACATCAACATTGTCGATAAGGATCTGTCCTTCATCAACCGGCCAGGTTCCTGCAACAGCATTTAGCATAGTAGATTTGCCGGCGCCGTTTCCTCCGATAACAGTTACAAAATCGCCTTCGTTCAGCTTCAGGTTCAGACCATTTAATGCACGTTTCTCATTAATGGTTCGGGATTAAAGGTTTTATAGATATTTTTAAGTTCAAGCATTTTATTTACCTCCCTTTTGGCTGGTTTATTAAAGTATTTGCCTTTCCAGTATGGGAATGCAAGGAAGAGAGAGCAACTACGATTGCGGACAGCATCTTCAGCAGTTCAGTGTCGATACCCATCAGATAACAATCTGAAGTACCAGATAATACAGAAATGGAACCGAAGATAACTGCTAACAGGCGAAGGGCAAAGTTGCGGAAAATACGTCCAAAGATTGCCTCACCAATAATAACTGCTGCCAGACCGATAACGATGGAACCACGTCCCATGTTGACATCTGCAAATCCCTGATACTGTGTAAGGAGTGCACTGGAAAGTCCTACCAGACCGTTGGAGATCATCAGGCCGAGTACTTTATTCCTGTTTGTGTTGATACCCTGGGCGCGTGACATATTTGGGTTACATCCGGTTGCGCGAAGGGAACAGCCAAGCTCTGTTCAAAGAACCAGTAGAGAATGGCAATCAGGAGAATACACATAACTGCTACAATAAAAAATTGTGTTTTTGGAAAAGATGCATTTTTTATATGTCGCAGGGGAAACCAGAAGATTATATTTATCAACGTTGATTGCCTGATTTGCTTTTTTCCCATGATCTTCAGGTTTACGGAATACAGAATAACTGTGTCAGGATTCCGGCAAGGATTGCGGAATTCCCATAAAGGTGTGAAAAATTCCGGTCGCAAGGCCTGCCAGCATTCCGGCGAGTAGCGGCCAACATAGAAATCCAGACATTATGACCGGAAAGCATCATCATAATACACACTGCACCACCGGTGCACATAGTGCCATCAACTGTAAGGTCTGCAATATCAAGAATACGGAAAGTGATATAAACACCGATTGCCATAATTCCCAGATCCAGACCCTGGGCTACTGCACCCGGAAGTGCAGTGATTAATGTTAAAATTTGCATTTGTAATTTCCTCCTGTTGAGATGCGAAAAGCGAGAGAGGCGTCAAACCTTTCCCGCTGATCGCATATAAATTGAATTTTTTATAACTGTTTGATAAGCTGTTATTTAAAATCCTGTTGGTGTGAGTATTTTTCAACTGTCTGACGGGATTTATTTGGCAGCTTCTTCAGTTGCATTATCTTCTGTTGTTTCATCAGAAGATTCGTCTGCTGCCGTTGCATCATCAGAAGCCTCGCCGATTGCAACATAATCGTCCGGAACTTCGATGCCCAGCTCTTCGCAGATATCTTTGTTATATTCTTTTGTGAAGTTTGGTGCATATTCGATCGGCATTGTGGAAATATCTTCACCGTCCTTTAAAATTTTAACAGCAATCTTACCGGTTGTAACACCAAGGTCATAATAGCTGATGAAAGTGTCGCAACACCGCATCCGCTGCAGATACCTTCTTCGCCTGTGATTACCGGAACTTTTGCCGGAAGGCAGATGTTGTTGATGATCTCTGTGTTGGATGCAACGGTGTTATCTGTCGGTACATAAATTACATCACTTGCGTCAGTTGCTGTTGTAGCAACAGAAGAGAGATCATTAGAGTCAGAGAATGCATAATATTCACATGTATATCCGAGTTTTTCAAGTTCAGCTTTTACTGTATCTACCTGATACTGAGAGTTTGCTTCGGCAGAACAGTAGAGAAGACCTACATTTTTTGCATCCGGGAAAAGTTCATTGAGCATTGCTGCTGATCAAGGGGAGCAAGGTCTGCAGTTCCGGAAATATTTCCGCCCACAGTCCCGTCGAAATCATCAGTCCAAGTGCAACACCGTATTCAGTAACAGAAGTACCAAGAATCGGAATATCGCTTGTTCCTGCTGCAGCTGCCTGAAGAGCAGGAGTTGCATTTGCAAGAATCAGGTCAACATTATTGGAAACAAAGCTGTTAATGATTGTAGAACAGGTGTTGGAATCTCCTGTGCGTTCTGCTCGTCAAGGTAACTGCGTCTTCTCCCAGTTCTTTGGTGACTTCATCCTTGAATCCCTGTGTCGCAGCGTCAGGCTTCGTGCTGTACAAGCTGACAGATACCGATTGTATATTTGTCTCCGTCAGCAGCACTTGCTGTTACTGCGCAGGTTCCCATAGCCATGGCTGCTGCAAGAGTGATTGCTATGCTTTTCTTTTCATAATGATATATCCTCTAATATAATGTTTTAAATTAAGTCAGGTAAAATTGCGTTTATTATTTGATAAATGAAACTTACCTGGATCGAATGATTTTCTGCAGGAAAGCAGTACTGGTAAATGATTCGGATAATGTCATCGAGTTATTCGACTGTGACGTTTTTAAAAGTATAACGCTTTAGTGTAAAAAGTCAAGCGACCTGCACAATTATATTTTTTAATTCATATAGTATAAAAGTATATGAAGAAAGCAGAGTGTCGTCATGGCATATTCGATCATGCTGG
>VOFH01004371.1_pt1 | contig 28789 bp, 52 predicted proteins | sample 5384091 | NCBI WGS metagenome assembly VOFH01 (sample SAMN12384727, study PRJNA508395) | human gut metagenome | isolation source: healthy gut G | host: Homo sapiens
AATCACAGTAAGTTCCTGGACACTGGGAGACCAGTGCAAATTTGAGGAGAGAGTAAAAGCAGCATAAGGAAGCAGGATACGATGGAATCGGTCTTCGTGCTGAAACTTATGTTGATGCTTTGAATGAAGGACTTCATGATGAAGACATTCTTGCAATTCTTGAAAAACATGACATGAAAGTAACAGAAGTAGAGTACATCGTACAGTGGGCTGAGGATCCTCGTTCTTACGAGCAGAAATACAAAGAGCAGATGTGCTTCCATATGTGTGAACTCTTTCGGAGTTGGCCACATCAACTGTGGACTGATGGAAAATTATTCTGTAGAATATACAGCTCAGAAATTAAAAGAACTTTGCCAGAGCAGCTGGAAAATACATCATCGGTGTTGAGCCAATGCCATACAGTGGTATTCCAAACCTTCAGAAAGGCTGGGAAGTTGTAAAAGCTTCTGGATGCGACAACGCAATGCTCATTCTTGATACATGGCACTGGGTAAGAGCAATCAGCCATACGACATCCTGACACCGGAAATCGCTAAGAAAGTTATTTCTATCCAGATCAACGATGCTTATGAGAGACCATACGCAGATTCAATCTTAAGAGATGAGTCAATGCATGATCGTCTTGCACCTGGAACAGGAGCAAAAGACACAGCCGGATTTGTTAAGATGATCAAAGACGCAGGAGTTGATCCGAAGGTTGTTGGTGTAGAAGTTATTTCTGATGCAATCCTTGGAAAAGGACTGAAAGAAGCAGCTGCTTATACATATGAAAACACAGAAAAGTATTAAAAGAAGTTTGGCCAGAGTTGGTAGACTAATTTGAAAAACAGATTTGATCAAAGAGAGAGGTAAAAAAATGATGAAATTCAAAAATATGTTTTCTCCGATTCAGATCGGACCAATGACAGTAAAGAACCGTTTCGTAGTACCACCGATGGGAAATAATTTCGCAAATTCAGACGGAACATGGAGTGACGAATCTGTGGCTTACTATGGTGAGCGTGCAAAAGGTCAGTTTGGTCTGATCACAATCGAAGCAACTGTAGTACATAAAGGAGCGAAGGGCGGTCCTAAGAAACCATGTCTTTATGATGACAACAGCATTGAAAGTCTAAAGAAAATTACAGATGCCTGCCATGAAGAAGGCGCAAAGGTATCTATCCAGCTTCAGAATGCAGGACCGGAAGGTAATGCAAAGAATGCAGGAGCACCGATCGAGGCTGCAACATCTATTGCAGCAGCTGATGGAAGAGATATTCCGGAAGCAGTTCCTACAGAGCAGGTATATGAGCTCATTAAAGGATACGGAGATGCAGCAGTCCGCGCAATGAAGGGCGGAGCCGATGCAGTAGAAATTCACATGGCACATGGTTATCTTGTGAATTTTTTATGTCACCAAGAACGAACAAACGTGTAGACGAATTTGGCGGAAACTTTGAGAACAGAATGAGATTTTCTCGTCTCATTATTGAGGAAGTTAAGAAGAAAACAGAAGGAAAGATTGCCGTTCTTGCACGTATTAACAGTACGGAAGACATGTTTGGAGGACTTGATAATCACGATATGTGTGCAGTTGCTTCTTATTTAGAAGATTGCGGAATTGATGGTCTTCACGTATCCCGTGCAGTACATTTAAAAGATGAGTATATGTGGGCTCCAACAGGAATTCATGGCGGATTCTCTGCAGAGCTCGTAGCAAATATCAAAAATTGTGTATCCGTTCCGGTTATCACAGTCGGACGTTACACAGAGCCACAGTTCGCTGAACAGATGGTAAAACTTGGAAAAGCGGATCTGGTAGCATTCGGACGTCAGTCACTGGCTGATCCTCATACTCCGGAAAAGGCTCAGGAAGAAAGACTGGAGGATATGATTCCATGTATCGCATGTCTGCAGGGATGCGTTGCCAACATGTATGCAGGTAAACCTCTTTGCTGTCTGGTAAATCCAGTACTTGGACGTGAAGTTGAAGGACTTCCGAAAGCGGAAAAAGCAAAAAAGTATACGTTATCGGTGGCGGTGTAGCAGGTATGTGTGCAGCATTCACAGCTAAGAGACGTGGACATGGTGTAACATTATTTGAAGCTACAGATAAGCTTGGCGGTAATATGCGTCTTGCTGCTTATCCGCCGGGAAAAGGTGATATCACAGGTATGATCAGAAGTTACATTGTAAAATGTGAAAAAGCCGGCGTTAATATCAAGATGAATACAAAAGTAACTGCACAGATGTTGAAAGAAGATACACCGGATGCAGTGATCCTCGCAACAGGAGCTGAGACTTTAGTACTTCCATTTATCAAAGGTATTGAAAATCCGGATATCGTTTATGGTGTTGACTGCCTGGAAGGAACACGCCCGGTAGGACATAAAGTCTTAGTTGTTGGTGGCGGTATGGTAGGTGCAGAGACAGCAGACTTCTTTGCAGAACAGGGACATGAAGTATCTGTTATCGAGATGAGAGATGCGATCGGACCAGACGTAATCCACGAGCATCGTATCTTCCTTATGGAAGCCTTCGAAAAATACGGAATCGAGCAGATTACAAGCGCTGCTGTATCTGAAATCTTCTCAGATGGAGTAAGCTACAAAATGCAGCGGATAAATCAGACGAGACGATCTATGAGGCAAGAGGATTTGACACTGTTGTTCTCTCTATGGGATTCAGCTCCCGTTATACACACCGCGATGGTCAGAATGTTGTATATGATTTCGCTGATGAATTAAAGGACATCGTTCCGGAAGTCCTCATGTAGTAGGTGATGCAGTAAGAGCACGCGATGATGTGGATGCTTTAATCATTAAAAGAAATTGCATATGAGGTTGCATTGAATGTTATAAATGAAATTATATCAGGAGGATTAGAATCATGGAAAAAGAATTTCTGGACACACAGGCTTAATGGGATTATTTGGATCACCGGTTGGACATTCAGGATCACCGGCAATGTACAACTTCAGTTTCCAGCATGACGGATTAGATTATGCATATCTGGCATTTGATGTAACAGAGGAAGAAATGCCAAAAGCATTTGAGGCAATTCGTTTATTAAACATGCGCGCTGGTAACTTTACAATGCCATGCAAAACATTGCAGCACAGTTGGTAGAAAGCTGTCACCTGCAGCTGAGATTATCGGAGCCTGCAATGTATTTGTTAACGATGACGGAGTGATCACAGGATACATTACAGATGGTGTTGGATTTGTTAAAAATCTGGAACTCAACGGTGTACCTGTAAAAGACAAAAAAGGTTGTTGTTCTTGGAGCAGGTGGAGCTGCTACAGCAATTCAGGTTCAGTTGGCACTGGACGGAGCAAAAGAAGTTAAATATCTTCAATATTAAAGATAAATTCTTCGAAAGAGCAGAAGGAACAAAGGCCAAATTAGCTGAAAAGTGCCCAGACTGTGTTGTTACTGTAGAGGATCTTGCTGATAAGGCTAAACTGGAAGAAGAAATTAAAACTTGTGATATTCTTATCAATACAACGATTATGGGAATGAAACCACACGAGGATGTAACTCTGGTTGACAAATCATTATTCCGTAAGGATCTGGTTGTTGCAGATACTGTATACAGCCCGGAAAAAACAAAGATGATTCTGGAAGCAGAAGAAGCAGGATGCAAGGCAATCGGTGGCGCAGGAATGCTTCAGCAGCAGGGAGCAGTTAACTACGAACTGTTTGTTGGAAAAGAGATGCCACTTGCTGAGTATCAGGAATTTCAGAAGGCTCAGGCAAAATAAAACAACTTGATAAAGGAGAATGATGGAATGAGAGCAAAGAAATATTTGTGGTCTATCCTTTGTGTATATTTTTGCTATCTAACACATGGTATCCAGGCTATCATTTTAAGTCAGAACAACGTGAACTTCGCAAAACAGTGGGGATTCAATATGACAGACCCACAGTCAGCAGCATATGCAGCAGGTCTTGCAGCGGTAAGTACAGCAGTTGCATGGACAGGCTTTGGTAAATTCGTCAGCGTCTGGATCGGTGGAGAGATTTCGGATCATGTAGGACGTAAAAATTAATGATCGGTGGAGCAGCATTATATATTCTATGCTTCCTTGGATTCTTATTTACAAAAAGTGCATTAGTTGCTTCTGTATGTGGATTTGTTTCAGGAGTTGCAACATCTGGATTCTGGGATGCATCAGGATATCCGGCTGTACAGGAAGCTTATCCGGCAGCACCTGGATCAGCACTTGATCGGGAATCAAATTCTTCGTTTCACTGTCAGGTATGGTATATCCATTCTGGTTGTACATAACGCAAACAGCGGAAACTGGAAATTAAATGTTATTATCCCGCTTGTAATGTCAGTTGTTTGTCTGGTACTTGCAATTATTGCACCGTTTGCTTATGATGATCAGAAGAAAGCGTCAGAAGGAACTGATGGCAAATCAAAAGATGCAGTGCAGGCAGAGATCGATGCAGCGAAAGCAGCAATGCTTACAAAGCCAGGGAAATTTGTAGTATTTCTGGTAATGTTTTATGCATTCCTTTGCATGGCAATCATGTATGGTGCTCAGCAGTATACAAAAGCGTTCGGATTATCCGTATGTGGACTTTCTGAGATGCAGGCAGCAGGTATGACTTCTATTTATACAATCGGGTCTATCTGTGCAGTACTTTTCTGGGCGTTTATGATGGCAAAATTAAAATGGAACCCGCTAAAAGTTGTCTTGATTGATTCTATCTCTACTGCAGTAGCACTTGCGGGTGTTCTGTTTATTCATCAGGTAGCAATTATTCTACATTGCAATTGCAATGTTAGGATTCTTTGCAGCAGGTGGTGCTCTTCAGACTGGCCTTGCAGTGGTTCAGTTATTCAACCCGGGACCAAAGGGAAGAAACACAGGTATTTATTACACATTTATGGGTGCAGCAAGCTACCTGATTCCGGTAGTAGCAGCACAGCTTACAAAAGCATCTGGTGAGGCAAGTGCAGTATACAGCCTCATGATCATGCTGTTAGTATTTGCAATCCTTGCTATTTTAAGTTCTCTCTACTTAGTAGCACAGCACAAGAAAATCTTCGGAAAGAGTGCATTGTAAAATATAATCAAGAATACAAAAACCTGCCACCGGCAACTTTTCTTGTATATTTGGTAAAAAAGGGACTGTTGTTCCGAATAATGACGGATAGACAGTCCCTTTCTTTTAACATGGTATTGTTAAAAAAGACATTCATAGAAAACGTCGAAGAAATGCAGAAAATACCTTATTCCATAGATATTTTTTATGGAATAACTGATATTATGTTATAGTAAATTTTTGATACCTGAAGCATACGAAAAAATGTATGTAAAAATTATTAAAACGAAGGAGGACGCTCAAAGATGAGTCCGAAAAAACAAAAAAGCTAATGAACTTCCTTATATTCCTCTTGGACCATTTCAGTGGAGAATTCCTGGAATCCATTACAGAGTAGAATATGTGGAATTTTTTCAAGGTCTGATCCTTGGCGCTACAGCTTTAAGTTCCATTCCGTACCTGACTGATAATCTTGGACTTCCATATGAACTTGCATGGAGCTGTGTCATCATTGAAGTATTTATGTACATGCTTCATGGATGGTTAGGAGATCCCGTTGTCCCGGGATGGATCACACCGACATTACCATTTACACTGGCATATTTAAATGGATTCCCAAAAGGACCGGAGCGTATCCAGGCAATGATTGCATTGCAGCTGCTTGTTGCATTTGTATTTATATTTATGGGAATTACCAAGCTTGCAGATAAATTCGTGAATGGTGTGCCGAATTCAATCAAAGGTGGTATCCTGATTGCAGCACCGATTACGGTATTGCAGGGACAATTATCAGATGGAAGCCAGACTTATGACGGCACCGGTAGCAACGCTTGCCGGTACATTGTTACTTGCGTTTTTGAGTTTTTCACCGTTCTGTGAAAAGAACAGAGGAAAATACAAGATATTAGATATTATGGCAAAATACGGCAACTTGTTCCCATATCTGATCGCTATGGTGGCAGGAGTTGCGCTTGGAGAATTATCAAAACCTGTATTAGAACTTGGAACAGTCATCAGAATTCCTGATTTCAGTAATATATTCCATACAGTCAGTATCTTTTGCGGTAGGTTTTCCGCCGCTTTCGAAATTTATCAGTGCCATACCTCTGGCTTTGATCTGTTATGTACTCGCGTTTGGAGATTTTGTTACATCGAAGACGCTGGTAGAGGAAGCGCAGGAGAGCAGAAGCGATGAATATATCGACTTTAACTCAAGCAGATCTAATCTGATCAGTGGCTTAAGAAACCTGATCCTTGCAATTTTTTGCACCATTCCCACCACCGCCCGCTTTGGCAGGACCGTTGTTGCAATGGGTTGGAATGACCGTATCAGTAGCGATGCGTTACAAAGAAGGAAAGAAAGCAATGAAATCATTGATTGGTGGAATGAGTTCTTTCCGTATGGCGACATTGCATCAGTGTTATGGGCTTTGGTACAATGATCTTCGTATCTTTCATGAAACCAATCCAGAAGAGAACGACAGGTCGTTCTTCTAATACAAAAGGAAATGACAATATCATTTCTAACGGTTCCGGTATTGCCGTGGCTGATGGACAGTGTATGATCATTGTAGAACAGGGCAAGGTTGTAGAAGTTTGTGCAGAGCCTGGTGAATTTACATATGATACCTCAACAGAACCATCTATTTTTTCGGGTAATCTCGGTGAGAGCATTAAAGAGACATTTAAAACCGTAGGCAAGCGTTTTACTTATGGTGGAGATACAGGTAAGGATCAGAGAATTTATTACTTTAATACAAAGGAAATTCTGGAAAACCGTTTTGGTACAGCGAATCCGGTTCCGTTCCGTGTAGTAGACTCAAGATTGATTGGATATTGACGTATCAATCCGTTGTTCAGGTGTATATTCTTATAAGATTGTTGATCCGTTGTTGTTCTATTCAAATGTATGTGGAAATGTAGAACAGGAATATTCCCGTGAAGAACTTGACGGTACTCTTAAGAAAGAATTTATCTCAGCCCTGCAGCCGGCATTTGGCCGTCTGTCAGAGATGGAACTTCGTCCAAATCAGATCGTAACACACAACACAGATCTTGAAAATGCCATGAATACTGCACTTTCAGAGAAGTGGGGTGCTCTTCGTGGACTGAAGGTTGTCAGTATTGCTTTTGGATCAATTACTCTTCCGGACGAGGATGCAGAACTGATCAAACAGGCACAGCGTACAGCAATCATGCGTGATCCTACAATGGCAGCAGCTACACTTGTCGGTGCTCAGGCAGATGCGATGAAGACCGCAGCGGGCAACGAGGCAGGAGCTATGACAGGATTCATGGGCATGGGTATGGCAATGAACGCTGCAGGTGGTGGAATGAATGCACAGAATCTTTTTTGCTATGGGACAGCAACAGCAGGCTCAGCAGGCGGCTCAGACACCACAGTCGACACCGGCACCGCAGGCAGCAGGCGGATGGAAATGTGCATGTGGTACTACAGTAACAGGTAATTTCTGTCCGAACTGTGGAACAAAGAGACCGGCAGAGGACGAAGGCTGGACATGTTCCTGTGGTGCAGTAAACAAAGGCAAATTCTGTACGAACTGTGGAGCAAAGAAGCCGGCAGGAGCGCCGCTTTACCGTTGTGATAAGTGCGGATGGGAACCGGAAGATCCGAAGAATCCGCCGAGATTCTGTCCGGAGTGTGGAGATATCTTTGACGAGAACGACAGACAGTAACGGATGAACAGCGGTTGGAAAATAACTGCCGGAAGCCCGGCACGGAAGAAAGGAGAATGAGTTATGGCAGGCTTGCAGGAATATAAATGTCCTTGCTGTGGCGGTGCGATTGCCTTTGACAGTAAGATTCAGAAGATGAAATGTCCGTACTGTGATACTGAGTTCGAGATGGATGCACTCAAAGGTTATGATGCAGAGCTGCAGAATGAACAGACAGATGATATGGAGTGGGATACTTCCGCAGGCAGTGAATGGCAGGAAGGTGAAACAGATGGTTTACGCACGTATGTGTGTAAATCCTGTGGAGGCGAGATTGTTGGAGACGCCAACATGGCAGCAACATCCTGTCCATTCTGTGATAATCCAATTGTAATGATGGGACAATTTGCGGGAGCATTAAAACCGGATCTGGTGATCCCGTTCAAATTAGATAAAAAAGGCAGCAAAAGAAGGATTGAAGAAACATCTGACCGGAAAACGTCTTCTGCCAAAGATTTTCAAGGATCAGAATCATATTGATGAGATCAAAGGTATTTACGTTCCATTTTGGCTTTTTGATACAAATGTAGATGCCACAGTCCGCTACCGGGCAACAAAGGTAAGAATGTGGAGTGACCATGATTATGATTATACGGAGACAAGTCATTTTATGGTTCACCGGGGTGGAAGTATTGGTTTTGAAAATGTTCCGGTAGATGGATCTACAAAGATGGCAGACGATCTGATGGAATCTGTCGAGCCATTCAATATTTCAGGTGCGGTGGATTTCCAGACTGCTTATCTCGCAGGATATCTGGCAGATAAGTATGATGTAACTGCCGAACAAAGTATTGAACGTGCCAATAAACGTGTAAAACATTCTACAGAGGAAGCTTTTGCTGAGACGGTAAAAGGTTATGCTACAGTAACAACAGACAATAGCAGTGTACAATTTCATGGCGGAAAAGCAAAGTATGCACTGTATCCGGTATGGCTTCTGAATACGACATGGAACGGAAATAAATACACCTTTGCAATGAATGGACAGACAGGAAAGTTTGTCGGTGATCTGCCGGTAGATAAAGGTGCAGCAGCACGCTGGACAGTGATGCTGGCAGCTGTATTCTCAGTTGTAACGTATGGTGCTGCATGGCTTTTGCACCTGATCGGACTGTTTTAGGGAGGTGGGGAAATGAAGAAAAAGAATTTTATCGTTTATGACGATCCTCATCCTCTGTCTAGGTCTTGCAGTTCCGGCTTTTGCGGAGGAAACAGAAGGATTCGCGAATGAATATCCTCGTGTCATCGACAATGCGGAGCTTCTGTCTACAGATGAGAGGGAGCTGTTAACCAGTAAGCTGGATGAGATCAGTACGCGACAGAAGGTAGATGTGGCGGTTGCCACAACCGATACACTGGATGGACTGACGGTATCTGATTATGCGGAACGATTCTACGAGTCTCATAAATATGGTTATGGACCGGACAAGGATGGAACAATACTTCTGAGCAGCATGGAAGATCATGATTGGTATATGGCAACCTACGGATATGCTATTACAGCATTTACGGATGCAGGTATCCAGTACATAGGAGAAGAGATGACGGGGGATTTGTCTGATGGTGATTTTGCGGCAGCATTTGATACATTTGCTGACGAGTGTGATGATTTTATTACGCAGGCAAAAACCGGAGAACCTTATGATATCGATAATGAACCACAAAAACCAATGTCATGGATCTGGATTCCGATTTCATTAGTAGCTGGTATCGTCCTTTCATTAATTGTTGTTGGCACTATGAAATCAAAGCTGAAAACAGTACGTTTCAGGCAGCAGCTAATAATTATGTGAAAGCTGGAAGTATGAATCTTACTGAGAGCAGAGACATATTTCTGTATAATACAATGACAAAAACGAAAAAAGAGAAAAATGATTCTTCCAGTGGTGGCGGCGGAAGCAGTACGCATACAACATCTTCCGGAAGCACGGCCGGAGGCGGTGGCGGAAAATTCTAGGAGAGATGTCCGGATACAGAATACCGGGGCAATTTAATCGTGAGAAAAAGAGAAGCAATTTCCCAAAATGATTGGGAATTGGCTTCTCTTTTAAATAGTGTAATTATCTGTCCACATCCACAAAATGTTTCCTGAACTCATCATAAGAACACGGTCGTCCCCAGTAGAATCCCCTGGCAGTAATCCGGTTTCAGAAGTTTTATTTTCTGTAATTCGTCTTCTGTCTCAATACCTTCAATACAAAGTTTCAGACCGAGATTATGAATCATGTTACTAAACTGATTTAACAGATAATATTTCTTTTTGTCCGTGATTGCCTTGGAAGTAAAAACCACGATCAATCTTAACAATATCAGGGTGAAGTTCACTCAGATAATGAAAGTTGGAATAACCGGTTCCAAAGTCATCCAATGCTAACTGCAAGCCGGCCTGTTTTAATTCTTTCAGAAAGTTTTGCGCCTTTTCATTTTTTTCGAGCAGAATACTCTCTGTCAGTTCGATTGCAATTGCAGCAGGTGGAAGGCCAGAAGCGTTCATCTCGCTGATAAGGTCTGTAATAACATCTGATTTTGTGATCTGCACCTGGGATACATTAATATTAACTTTGAAATCAGGAATTTGCATCCGGATTTTCCGGCAGGCGGTTATTGCTTCTCGCATGAACCAGCGTCCGGTTGGAATAATCAGTCCGCTTGTCTCTAAAAGTGGTATGAACTCAGCAGGTGAGATCGGTCCAAATTTTTTAGAAGCAAAGCGTATCAGCACCTCTGCTCCGGTCAGTTTATCCTGTCGGATATCCATGACTGGCTGGAAGATTATTGAGAATCCACGGAAACCATGATTTACTGCTGAATGAAGCTCATTTGTGATCTCGCGGATACGTAAGAAATTTTGGTACTCTTCTTCCTGGAATATATAATAGCAGTTTCTTCCATGCTGCTTAGCCATGGTCAGTGAAAAGTCAGTTCGCTTTATAATCTCTGCATAGCCGGTCTGTGACAGATCCGGAAGCGGCAGGATACCGGCAGAAATAGTAAATACTGCAGCAAAGTTGTTTTCTTCAATAAACTGATTAATATGCTTGCATATGTGGTCATAAAGGTTAGATGCTGTTGTCATATCAGAGGATGTTGTATCTAATATAATAAATTCATCTGATGCTATCTTGTAGACCTTTGGCTATCCGAGATACAGGATAAGATGCAGGACGCTGTTTCTCGAAGAATGTAGTCTCCGTAATCCCATCCATAGTTTTTCATTGATCATTTTAAAACCGTCAATTCCGACATGAATCAGAAAGCCTTTATTAAGCGTAGAAACCGAATTTTTGAAATATTTTTCCAAAGAAGTCTCTCCGAGAAGTCCGGTAATATTATCAGCTTTCTGCCGGTTACCAATTTCATTGATACATCCGATCAGGTAGATCGGCTCTTGCTGATCGCCACGTATGATATAGCCACGGCAGTTGATCCAGACTGGTTCCCTGTTAAGATCCAGCCAGCGGTAATCCATATTGTGTGTGTTCCGGTCTGTGTTGAGCAGATTATCTAGTTCAGCTTTCAGAAGCGGATAATCTTTTTTTGTATACGAATTCTTTAAGTTCTTTTGTCATATTATGGAATTCATTTCCAGGCAGACAAAAACGATTCAGAGCTTGTGGAGCAATATAGAAAAAGTCGGTTCTGAAATCCAGCATATACAGGAAACCATCTGTGCTTGGGCTGAGCAGATCGATGATATTACATAATTCTTTAAGCGAAAAATCCTGATAATTTTTTGTGTGGCTGAAGATTTTTTCCTGCTGCTTTTCCTCGGCAGATGTTCCTGTATTAATAAGCGTGTTGGTAGTCAGAAGTTCTGAGTTGCCTGCATATGCAAGTTTCCGTTTTCGTTTTATGCGGTAGAGCATGAGATCACTTCGTTTTGCAAGGTCTTTAAAAGTGCTGTCCATTTCCGGAAGAAAACAGGCATATCCGGAGGAAATACTTAATGGATAGTTAAAGGTATGCTCTGTTGATTCTAAAGTTTGATTTAATTGAGCAATTTTGTCTCCAATATTATTTTCCTTATTCTTATTGTAGAAATATGCAAATTCATCTCCACCAATGCGGAAAAGATTTTCTTTATCAGGAAAGAATTGTTTAATGCACTGAGAACATAACTGCAGAGCTTCATCGCCTTTCTCATGTCCAAACCGGTCATTAATTATTTTCAGATTATCCAGGTCAAAAGAATAAGACCGGTAGTATGAAGTTTGTCTTTCTGCACGTTAAGACGATTCACTTTCTTTTCATAGGCATTTCGATTCATGGTATCTGTAAGCAGATCCGTGTCCGCAAGTTTCTGTAGGTAAACCAGCTTTTGTTTCTGGAGATAGTGATCATAAAAACGTGATACCTGGATCCAGACCAGCAAAAGGGTAAACAGCATCGTTCCAAATGGGAGGAAGATGGATGTTTGCTGGAAATGCTGGATATAGTAAGCAATAAGTTCTGCAACACCAAATGCCATGACCAGATACATTGGATATTTAAAATGTCTGGCAGCTTCATTTTGTAGTTTTATAGATTCATAACGAATCAATATTACGGTATAAATTACATTCACCAGCATGATCAGATGAGTTACCGGAAGAATGCGGAAGATATCGATGACGCCTGTACATTGAAGCAATACTGCCGCTGCCATATTGCACAGATAGAGAATGGACAGGTGTACAGCTCCTTTACGATATTTGCTTTTACAGATATCATACAGAATAAAGTTAAAAGGTACTGGAAACAGGAAAAAAAGTAAAGTAGTCTATAAAATAAAGTGCTCTTGGATCTGGAATTAAAAATTGCAGAAAACCACATTGCTTTAAAGTCCAAAGTGTGATCAAAAGAGAAAAACACCAAGGTTCAGGAAAATCATGTAGGGATTCATCTGACGAATATTTATCATTTTTCCTCATTATAGAAAAGCATAAAATCAGGCAGATGATTCCTAATGATAAGATTTCGCAGCCTAGAACCAATGAACAGAGACTGTTGCTCAGGATCTTCAGGGTACAGTCTCCTTTTGTCCCTCCAAAAGATGGAAAGAATTTCCGTAGTAGTCTGAATATACAGGAATAATCCTGACTTGCAAGTGTTTTCCATCACTGTTTTTTGAAGATCGACAATATGCCAGCAAGGGCCGGGAGACTTCATGAATCTTAATGTGTCAGTATCATTTCCAAATTCATAGATTTTCTCTCCATCAAGCAATACCTCAGCCCGGGTATGGGTTGTCTTGAACAAAATGGATTGTTGATTCTGAAAAGAATCCGGAAGAATGACATCTTCAATTCGAATATTATCTTCGGATCGTTCGGTTGTCACAAGCTGGGTTGTATTGTCAAAAACTAAATATTCACGGGTCGTATTTTGATGAAAAATCCAACCTGAAAAGACAGTGCCAAACAGGATGAACAGGATTAAAGAGATCCATAATTTTTCTTAAATTTCATAACTTTTTCCTTTTATAGAATATCACTTCCATCCGGGATCTTGGAAATAATCGTTCGATTAGTCCTGAACAGAAAGATAAGTGAGACAATCAGTGACATGATCTCAGCAGTCAGGAAAGCCCACCATACTGCATGAAGCCCACCAAATTTTGCCAGTACATATGCAGCCGGAATCAGTACTACAAGCTGACGCATGATGGATACGATCATACTGAACACGGCCTTTCCAAGCGCCTGGAATACAGTACCGCAGATGATGCCGAACCATGCAAGTAAGTAATGGATACCGATGATACGAAGCGCAGGGACTCCGATCGTAAGCATATCAGCAGATGCGTTGAACATTCCAAGAAGTACCTGTGGAACTAATTCAAAGCAAAGGAATCCGAAGAGCATAATGCAAAATGCTGTTGCCATACTGAGTTTGATCGTCTTGACCATACGTTTTCTGTTCTGCGCACCGTAGTTGAATGCAATGATCGGGTGATACCGTTATTCAAACCGAAGACAGGCATGAAGAAAAAAGCTCTGCAGTTTGAAATACACTCCGAATACGGCAGTTGCAGTAGATGAAAATGTGATCAGGATACGGTTCATGGAGTATGTCATAACAGAACCAATCGACTGCATGATAATAGATGGAATACCGATTGCATAAATTGTTCTGATAATTCTTCCGTCTGGCCGGAAACCACGGAACTGAAGCCTTACATCCGGGTTGAATTTATGATTACATGTAAATGAAACAAGTGCTCCGACACACTGTCCGATGACCGTAGCCACGGCAGCACCTGTAACCCCATTTTCGGGAAACCGATCAGACCAAAGATCAGGATCGGGTCAAGGATGATATTCGTAATCGCACCACATAACTGGGAAGTCATACTGAAAATGGTTCTCCTGTGGAAGTGAGCAGTCGTTCGAAGCAAATCTGTGCCAGCAGTCCCATAGAGAAGATCATAACTGTGCTCAGATAATCAATTCCCATTTCCATGATCTCAACGTCTGCATTTCCAATCTGGCTTGCATAGAAAGGTTTTACAACTGTAAAGCCAAGGATAAGGAATACAATATAACTTATGATATAAAGAAAAGCTGCGTTAGATGCAATCTTATTTGCCTCGTCAGTTTTTTTTGCTCCGAGTGCTCTGGAAAGAAGTGCATTCATACCAACGCCGGTACCGGTTGCAACTGCGATGAGCAGCATCTGTAACGGGAAGGCAAGAGAAACTGCAGTAAGAGCATTCTCTGACAGTTTTGCTACAAAGATGCTGTCTACAATATTATAAAGTGCCTGCACTAGCATGGAAACCATCATCGGTAAAGACATATTGAACAAGAGTCTGCCGATCGGCATGGTTCCCATTTTGTTTTCTGCTGCAGGGGCAGAAGCTGTTTTTTTGGTTCATATATTCTCCTGTTATTACTAAAAATTCATTCAAAGTGCCAATTATTAATAATAGCATTATATGGTGTACGTTTCAATAGTTGAAGACTTGAAAATGTCTTAAAGGTCAGTTTGGCATTCTTGAATTATTGTGTTAATAGGTAAAAGTCAGTAGAAGTAATAGTAACAACTTGACAGTTTGCGTACTGCATGATATTTTCTAAGTAGTAAGTAGTAAGTAGTAAGCAAAAATATAAAATGGCGATCAGGAAATAAGAGGAAAGAGAGGAAGACAGGTATGAAAGATCTTACATTATCTCAGCAATATGCATTACTTGCGTTGGACGGACAGGAGAGTATTCATCCAAGAGTGGCAAAAAGTGCTGTATTGAGAGCTGTTTCGGCTGCGCGGTGTTGGAGACAGAATTAGGAAAAAGCAGATGCGGATTCATTTTCAGAATTTTCTGCAGAACTGCAGAAAGCGGTACAGATGGCAAAAAACATTAAAGAAAAAGAGGAGACTCAGATTGAGAAAGAAGTGGCTGCTGTTTTGGAAGCAGAAGAACTTCTAAAGGAAGTACCGGATATTTTGGGCTGTGATATAAATTATGATACATCAGGTGTTGAACTAAAGGCATACCTTAGTGATGAGACAAGTTATATCAGAATAAAAGAAGGACTTCGTGCAGAGATTCTGGAAGATGGTCAATTAGTCTGGAAGATGCGGTTCTCTTATGGCTTCTCCGTGAAAGTGGCTGTATCCATGACTTATTTTCTGTATCAGAGCAGAACCGTGTAGAAGAGCGTATGACAGAAGCTGCCGTTCAGGATGAGAAGTACCGTGCATTATGGGAAGCAGAATTTCATAATGTTTTTGAAGGATTTATGAATCGGTTTGTGAAGACTAAGAGCAAACTGCTTAAGAATCCATATTTAGAGGGTGTTAATCTTGTATTCCCGTATCTTGACAGAAGAAAATCCGTATTTATTGATATGGTTATTTTTGGAACTAACGTGGCGGACAGAAGAGCTGCGGCTGTAGAATATCTGAAGAAAAAAGGCTTTGCGGTAGAGGAGATCAGAGTAGGCAGTGAGACTTTACTAAAATAGGCAATATATATTACCGCATCTTCCCAATGACAAAACAGCATATAAAGTACCGATTCAGGGAGTCAACCTGGTACCGGCATACTGGCAGTAGGAAGAAAGTACTGAAATACTAATTATGTAGACAGTAGAAAAGGTGAGCAGATGTCAAGACAGAGAAGCATGGAAGTAATAGAGCAGGCAGAATATGTGACAATCGGAGAGCTTGTGCGGCTTACGGCAGTGCGTTACAGTACTTTTGAAATTTTATACAGAGGGAAGGAATGCTGCCGTTCGAGCAGGCAGAAGAGAATCTGACCAGAAGATACCGCAGAGTTGAGAGCTTAGAAAGGATTGCGCAGATTCGTCGGTTAAGAGAACAGAAAGAAGACGATTCCGGAGATTAAAGAGATTCTGGATGTGGTATAGAAAAATGAAAAGGGAAGTCGGAAAATAGCAATGAACCGACACCCTTTTCATATAACTTGTTTTTGGAATTTAAGAATATGTACAAAGCAATATTGGGAAATTATGCATCCAGTATGCTTTCTGCAACTTCTGGAAGAATTTCACTGACTGCTCCATGGTAAGCTGCGGTTGCTTTTTTTCATCCAGATAATGTGGTTCCTTGTGGATTACGATCAAATCTTTGCCTGTGAAATGTGGAAGCATATCTTTGCACAGACTGGAATTCAGGTTCATTCCGAGAACGAGAATCGTATCAGCTTTAGCAACTTCTTCCACAGCATGGCTAATGACAGTATTACTGAGCATTTCACCATGTAAATAAACTCCAGGATGAATCACAGTTGATTTACACACATCACAAAGAGGAACTTTATCACTGTTTTTGATATATTCAATCGGGAAAATCTTTCCGCAACGTGGACACGCATTATTTTCATAAATATTTCCATACATATTGATCACATTTTTACAGCCGGCTTTCTGAGGCATATTATAGATGCCTTTTTGTAATGATTGTCTTTAAATATCCTGCCTCTTCTAATCTTGCAAGTGCTTCATTTCCCTTTCCTGCCTCCAGATGTTTGGAAAAGAATTTCATTTCTATAATATTCATAGAATAATTCTGCATGTGTGTTAAACATACGGGCACTGAATAATTCTTCCGGAGAGTAGCCATACTTTTCTTCAATCCGATAGGATTCGTCGCTGTCTCGATGATATGCGACATTTTGCTCTCTCATAAATTCCATTCCGGCGAGACAAACAAGATATTTAGATGTTCTAATTGTTTCTTCAAGATAGTTTAAATTCATAATCATCCCTGCCTTTACAAAATGCTGCTGTTAACGAGTTACTATAATGCTAGTATAGCATAAATAAAAAAGAATTGTCTGAAAATTCAAATAAAACAGGATAAAATTTAAAGAAAAACTGGACAAAATAAAATTTACAGTTGACAATAGCGAGAGAATAGGCTATATTAAAAATATAATAATAGTAATTATTATTAAAATAAAAAGGAGGTTATCACATGGAGAAAAAGCACTTTATAATTTGTCTTATGGAGTATTTATGTTATCCCACGTTCCGGTGAGAAAGTAAATGGCTGTATTACCAATACATGTATGCAGGTAGCGAATGACCCAGTTCGAATTGCGATCTCTGTTTTGAACAGTAATTATACCTGTGATCTGATCAAAGAAAGCGGAATTTTTGCACTGAGTCTGTTGGATGTAGAATGTTCCTTTGAGACAATTAAGCATTTTCGGATTCAGTCAGGAAGAGATGTGGATAAGATGAAAGATCTTACGTTACCGGTAGATCAGAATAATATTCCGTATATGGGATATCAGGCATGCGCCGTGATCAGTGGTAAGGTTCTGGAACGGCAGGATCTCGGTACACATACTCTGTTCATTGCAGAAGTAACAGATGCAAAACTGCTGAATGAGAATGCACCGCTTACTTACGCCGATTATCAGAATCGCGTAAAACCAAAGAAGAAAGAGATACCTCAGGATAAGAAGATCGTTGGATGGAGATGTAAGATCTGTAATTATGTATATGAAGGCAGTGAACTTCCGGCAGATTATATCTGTCAATCTGCGGACATGATGTCAGCGATTTTGAACCGATTTTTGAAAATTAGTGGTAATGATTCATTGATCTTGTCGTGTAGTGAACAGATGTGAGATCGGGGAATAATTATAAAAACAAAGATGAAAAGAAAAGGAGATATGGAATTATGAAATATGTATGTGATTTATGTGGATGGGAATATGATGAAGAGCAGGGATACCCGGAAGGCGGTATCGCACCTGGAACAAAGTGGGAAGATGTACCGGAAGATTTTGAATGTCCTCTGTGTTCCGCAGGAAAGGATCAGTTCTCTGAGGAGTAAGGGAAGCATCGCGTAACCGGATAGTGGTACAGGTAACTTATAAGAAAAGTCCTTTCTCAGATCAAATAGTAGATCATGAGAGAGGACTTTATCAATCAATTGACGAACTTTTCTATAGGCCCAGTTCTTTTAATAACTTTGCCTGATATGCAGCATCAGATACTGCTTTTTCAAATCTTCAGTTCTTTCCTGTTCTAATAAATACTTGGTTAATTTATTGATTCTTGTTTCACCCTCAGTGCGTCCACGTTTTTCGCCAACGCGTTCGCCTTCTGCATATGCTTCTTGTCGTTCAATCTCTTTTTCTTCCCATTTTTGCATGTATTTAATCTCCATTTCTTTGCTGGATTTAAGCTTGGTGATACGTTCATGCATCTGATGAATCCGTTTACTTTCACACTTTTTTGCCACATTATCTGTTGATTTTTCCATATACTCTAAAAGTTCGATTAACTCTGGATTGACGAATTCAGGATGTTTTCCATGACTGTTCAGAAAAATTCTGGTTGCGCCATCCTCTAGTTCTAACTCTGAAATTTCTTCACATTTCATTCGAAACGTGTACTGATATAATTCATAACCGAATAAATCAAATGGCATAATCATTATGATGATAACGGTATTTAATGCGTTAAAGTCAATACTTCCAGGTGGTAGTAAATTGGAATCGATGAGTCCTTGATATAATCTACTTCTCTTAGGCAGATTTTTGGTATTCTGTTTTGAGGTTCTGTGTCATATACAACATCATCTTCATCAATTGCATAAACATCGAGTCTTATCTGGCGATTTTCTTTAGAATTTCTGAACTCTTTTTCTGTTTGTGGCGGGTATTTTAAATGTGTGTCCTGTCCAAGGACAATATCAAGAAGTGTCTTCATATTATCCTTGTCTTCCATTGCCTCATCAAATAAGAACTTATCCATTAGGTTTAAATCTTTGAGTGTTCTTTTGTCTTTTGTCACTATAGCTTCTCCTTTCCTTTACAGATAAACTTCTTGTTTGCAAGAAAATGCTATAGCTTCTATCCTAAGATTAACATATACTTTCAGCAGATTCCAGTGTATAAAGAGGATATTTTCATTTTCTCAAACAGTATTTATCCGTTTACGTATCATCACTTTTTGGGAATTACTGCCGATCTATCATGGCTCGAAAAATAGATGAAATGAATTTAGATACTTTGTACAGATGATTAGATGTATCATCTGTGTGCAGCTAGCATAACATAAGCAAAAGATAAACTCAAGAAATATTTTGTGATACTAAAGGAGGCATCATGTATCAATAATACATAGTGCCCATCAAAGAGGATATTTTTAACAGTACATTAAGTCAATTCTTACTGTCGAATTGCCATCAATACTAACACGGGCATTCATTTTAATTACATTTTTGTACATTATAATAATTAGTTGTATCCGTATAGTTATATAGTATAATAAACGGAATTGTACAATATACTGAATAAAAATTATGAATAAACACACAAATCAAGAAATAAACTGAATATTAATATAAAAATATAAAAATAAACAGAGATATATAAGACAAAACAAAAATAAAAAAGTTGTTGACAGACAATAATGAACGTGATATTGTATGCTTGTACAAAATAATAGACAAAAAACAAAGAGCAAAGGTGCTTACATTTCGTAGTAGCTTTGCTAGTTTTTTTGTTTTTGTTTATTATAAAAAATTTTTCAGCGCGCGATGTATTTGACAATTAGTTGAGATTAAGGCAACTGTGAAACAGCTGCAGATTCAGGAGGATTTGACAATGAGATTAAAAAGACACAGGATTAACAGCACAGGATATTAAGGACAAGGTTAACAAGTATATGATTGAAACTTATGAGAGATTCGATTTCCTTGCAGAGACAGCAGAGGGCATGTACATTTATGATGAGAATAAAACCCCATATCTTGACTTTTTATGCTGGTATTGCAGTAAACAGCGCAGGAAACTGTAACCCTAAGGTTGTAGCAGCAGTCAAAGACCAGGTGGACGATATAATGCACATTTAACTATCCATACACAATTCCTCAGGCACTGCTTGCTGAAAAAAGTATGTGAAACAATTGGAATGGATAAGATTTTCTATCAGAACTCTGGTACAGAGGCAAATGAAGCAATGATCAAGATGGCTCGTAAATATGGTATTGAGAAATATGGTCCGAACAGATACCACATCGTTACAGCAAAGGATGGTTTCCATGGAAGAACATTCGGAGCAATGTCAGCAACAGGACAGCCGGGAAATGGATGTCAGGTCGGATTTGGACCAATGACTTATGGATTCTCATACGCACCATACAATGACCTGAAAGCATTCAAGGATGCATGCACAGAGAATACGATTGCAATTATGATCGAGCCTGTACAGGGCGAAGGTGGAGTTCATCCGGCAACACAGGAATTTATGAAAGGACTTCGTGAATTCTGTGATGAGAAGGGAATGTTTTTACTTCTGGATGAGGTACAGACAGGATGGTGTCGAACCGGTGCAGTGATGTCTTATATGAACTACGGAATTAAACCAGACATCGTATCCATGGCAAAAGGTCTTGGTGGCGGAATGCCAATCGGAGCAATCTGTGCAACAGAAGAAGTATCAAAGGCATTTACTGCAGGTTCACACGGAACAACATTTGGTGGACATCCGGTCAGCTGTGCAGCAGCACTTGCAGAGGTTGGAGAGCTTCTTGACAGAGACCTTGCAGGAAATGCAAAGAAGATCGGAGATTATTTTGCAGCGAAATTAGAGAAGTTGCCACATGTAAAAGAGGTAAGACATCAGGGACTTCTGGTTGGTGTTGAGTTTGATGATACAATCTCAGGAGTTGATGTAAAACATGGATGCTTTGACAGAAAACTTCTTATCACAGCAATCGGAGCACATATTATCCGTATGGTTCCACCACTGATCGTCAGTGAAGAAGAGTGTGATAAGGCAGTTGAGATTATCAAAGAGGCTGTAAAAAGCATTATCATAAATAGAGAAGAAGTATAGAAGACAAGGGCGTCACGAGAATGATCGTGCGCCCTTTTTTTCTTCGTGGTTTCTGGAATCGTTGAGACGATAATGAAATGCTGTTCACTCTCGTGTAAATCAGAAAAATCATTCAGATGATTTGTATGGGAGTAAGCAGCAGAAATAGAAGAGAGGGTGAATGATATGGCACATCTAGTTATTACAATCGGATGCGAATACGGTGCAAAGGGAAACCAGATTGGCCGGAAAGTCGCAGCAGATCTAGGGATTAAATTTTATGATCGAGACACAGTGGATCAGATCATAAAAAAGAAGTCGGAATACCAAAAAGAGATTATGGAGAAAGTTGAGGAAGGTGTTACAATCGCAGGAAAAGGAGCGGAAGGAGATGTTCGTGGTTCTTTTTTCAAAATATGCAGATCTGACAGATCGTGCGATGCATGTTCAGAAAACGATTATACGAAAACTTTCGGACAGAGAATCTTGTGTGATCATCGGGCGATCAGCAGATTACATTTTGAAGGAACATCAGCCGATTCTCAGAGTATTTATTTATTCTCCAAATGAAGTGAGGATTCATAACGTAATGAAGAGTCACAATCTTTCAGCAGACGATGCAAAGCTTCTTATCATAGAAAAGGATAAAGGTACCATAAACGTCACCTGGCACTGACAGGAAGCAACCGTGGTGATCGTCATAACCGTGACATGCTGATTGACAGCAGTCTTCTGGGAGTAGATGGAACCGCAGAGTTGATTGAAGATGTAGCAAAAAGATAATGAACAAGTAGGAGGAACAGGTTATGACACAGAAAAAATCAGAGTTTAACAAAGTATTGAATGCCTGGGACATACTTGTAATTGCATTTGGCGCCATGATCGGCTGGGGATGGGTTGTTTCAACAGGTGGTTGGATTGAAAAAGGTGGTGTCGTTGGAGCTGCACTTGGTTTTGCAATCGGTGGAATCATGATTTTCTTTGTAGGTCTGACATACGCAGAGCTGACAGCAGCCATGCCTCAGTGTGGTGGAGAGCATGTATTTAGTTACCGGGCAATGGGGGCAACAGGATCTTTTATCTGTACATGGATGATCGTACTTGGATATGTAAGTGTTGCCTGCTTTGAGGCTTGTGCATTTCCCACAATCATCACTTATCTTTGGCCAGGATTCTTAAAAGGCTATATGTATACAGTTGCAGGATTTGATATTTATGCATCCTGGCTGATCGGCGATCGTAATCGCATTTTTGATTATGTTGATTAATATTATCGGTGCAAAGACAGCGGCATATTCTACAGACAGATCTGACTTGTAATTATAGGTGGCGCAGGAATCCTACTGATCATTGCATCGGTATCAACGGAACAGTTGACAATCTGGATGGACAGATATTTGCCGGAACAACCGGAGTATCGAATGTAAAAAGCTGTTCATCGGTGTTGCAGCAATTTCACCGTTTTATTTCATTGGATTTGACGTAATTCCGCAGGCATCGGAAGAAATCAATGTTCCACCGAAAAGATCGGAAAATCTTGATTTTATCTGTCAGTGCTTGCAGTTATATTTTATGCGTTTGTTATTATAGCAGTAGGATTGGTTATGAATCCTGGAGACATTATTGCAGTCACAGGAAGCAACAGGACTTGTAACGGCAGATGCGATGGCAGCGGCATTACGAAAATCTGTTATGGCAAAGGTTATTATTGTCGGCGGAATGTGTGGAATCGTTACATCCTGGAACTCGTTTATGATTGGTGGATCCCGTGCAATGTATTCCATGGCAGAGTCTTACATGATACCAAAATGTTTTCAAAATTGCATCCGAAAAACATAAACACCGATAAATGCACTGATACTGATCGGTATTCTGACAATGCTTGCTCCGTTCGCAGGAAGAGTTATGATGGTTTGGATCTGTGATGCAGGAAACTTTTGGATGCTGTTTGGCCTACTGCATGGTATCTTTTCATTTTTAATCCTGAGAAAAAAAAGAGCCGGATATGCCAAGACCGTATAAGGTTCCATGCCATAAATTCTTCGGAACTATGGCAGTTATCATGTCAGGTTTTATGGTTGCAATGTACTGTATTCCAGGAAGCGGTGGAGACCTGATCATTCAGGAGTGGCTGATATCTCGGATGGAGCGCACTTGGTGTTGTATTCTATGTTGTATGTAAAGTGAAATACAAAGAGTCCTTTTGGTACACTTGTTGAGATCATCTCTGATGAGGATGCAGCAACTCTGATGCCAGAGGCAGATGAAGAAGAGCTTGATAAAGTGATCGATGCAGCCATTGATCGTGTATTGATGCAGAAAAGTGATTTGATTGGAGGCACAGTTTAATAATGAATGAATTTAGTTTTTCAGTTCCACAGAATATTACAGTAGGAAAGGAAGCCTTGCAAAGCTTCCCGAGATTGCCTAAGTCAGGCGGCTCACATGCATTTCTTATGTCCGGACCGCATCTGGCGAAGATGGGGCTTGTGGAGAAGGCAGCAAATTCTTTGAAATCTGCAGGGATTTCCGTTGATACATTTACAGATATAGAAGGAAATCCTTCTGTTGAGACAGTGGATAAGGCAACAGCAGCATTCAAAGAAGCAGGCGCAGATTTTATCGTTGCGCTGGGTGGTGGTTCTCCTATGGATGTGGCAAAAGCAGTGGGAGTTACGGCTAAATATGGCGGCAGTATTACAGAATATGAAGGCGCCCACAAAGTTCAGGGTAAATCATTCCGTTGATCGCGATACCAACAACAGCAGGAACAGGTTCTGAGGTGACCGCATTTTCAGTTATTACAGATCACAGCAGAGACTATAAGTTGACGGTATTCAGTTATGAGATTCTTCCGGCATATGCAATCCTGGATGCAGAGCTTCTGACAACAGCTCCGGCAAGTGTTGCAGCAGCGTGTGGAATTGATGCATTTATCCATGCGGAAGAAGCATACATTTCTACTGCAGCATCACCGTTTTCGGATGCGATGGCAGAGAAAGCAATGAGTCTGATCGGTAAAAACATTCGTCGTTTCGTTGCAAACCGTGGAGATATCGAAGCAGCAGAAGCAATGCTTGTCGGTTCACTTTTTGCAGGAATCGCCTTTTCCTTTGCAAGACTTGGAAATGTCCATGCCATGAGCCATCCGGTAAGTGCTTTCTTTAATGTAGCACATGGGTGGCAAATGCAGTATTGCTTCCGGTGATTGCAGCGTATAATGCGCTGGCAGATCATGGCAGATATCTGAAGATTTATAATTATATCAGTCCGGTTCCGGCTTACGAGGAAGAGTTTGAACCAATGATGCTGGTGGATGCGATTCGTGAATTATGTGGGGAGATTGGAATTCCGGCAAATCTGACAGAAGCAATTAATAATGCCAGCAAAGACAGGCCTGGTGAGTGCAGAAGAGATTGAGAACAAGATTGAAGCAATGGCAGTGGATGCCATGAAGAGTGGAAACATTGCAGTGAATCCGAGGTCTTCCAGACAGTGTGACATTGAAATGTTGTACAGAAAAGCGTTGTAAGGATGAAGTAGATGGACTATTTATCACATAATGTATCAGAAAATTTGAAGAAAATTCGTAAAGCAAAGGGAATGAGTCTGAATTTGAGACAGACCAGACACATGTACCGGAACCAGGGAACAGAAAAGATATGTTGTGTGCTTCTTCCTGGATTATACGAGAATAATATAAAAAAGATTTTAAATATAAAAACAGGTGGTAGAATAAACACAGAACTATTCTATCACCTGTTTTACGTTACAAAGAGAGGGAAGAGAACATGTATCAGGCAGCAAATGACAGATATGAGAAAATGGCTTATGTACGTTGCGGAAAGAGTGGATTAAAGCTCCCGGCAATTTCACTTGATTGTGGCACAACTTTGGAGATACCGGTGTTTATGAGAATATGAAAGGAAATCCTTTTCACAGCGTTTTTGACAATGGAATCGTACACTTTGATCTGGCAAATAATTACGGACCTGCTTATGGAAGTGCAGAGAAGAATTTTGGTAAGATTCTGAAAGAAGAACTTGGCGTGTAGAGATGAGCTTCTGATCAGCACAAAGGCCGGTTTTGATATGTGGGGAAGGCCCTTATGGAAACTGGGGAAGCAGAAAATATCTTCTTTCCAGTCTGGATCAGAGCCTGAAGCGTATGGGGCTGGATTATGTGGACATTTTCTATCATCACCGGATGGATCCGAGACTCCGTTGGAAGAGACGATGGGAGCACTTGCAAGTGCAGTGCAGTCAGGAAAAGCACTTTATGTGGGACTTTCAAATTATGATGGTCCAACATTGGAAAAGGCAGAAGCAATCTTAAGAGACTTGAAGTGCCCATTTGTGATCAATCAGAACAGATATTCTATCTTTGACAGAACAACTGAGAAAATGGATTGAAAGACACCGCGAAGAAGCTGGAGAAGGGAATTATTGCATTCAGTCCGCTGGCGCAGGACTTCTTACCGACCGTTATCTGAAAGGAATCCCGGAAGACAGCAGAATTATGACAGACGGACGTTTCCTGAAGAAATCTGCTCTGACAGAAGAAAAACTTGTGAAAATCAGAGAACTGAACGGACTGGCAGCCGGAAGAGGTCAGACATTGGCAGAGATGGCATTGAGTTGGATTTTGAAGGATGGTATTGTAACAAGCGTTCTTGTAGGCGCATCAAAACCGGAACAGGTATTGGATAATATCAAGGCAATACAGAATACAGAGTTTACAGAAGAGGAACTGCGCAAGATTGATGAGCTGTCGCTCGTTTAAGCTAGTTGTCACTGTTAATCTGTGTTATACTGGTTAAAAATGAAAAGTTGAAAAAGGAGAATTTACCATGGATAGAATTGCAAGCTTTACAATCAACCACCTGGATCTGATGCCGGGATTGTATGTCTCAAGAAGGGACGCAAAAGGAGATTGTGTCACAACAACATTTGATCTGAGAGAATCACAGCACCGAACAGAGAGCCGGTTGTGGATACTCCGGCACTTCATACGATTGAGCATCTGGCAGCAACTTATCTTCGTAATAGTGAGAAGAAGGATGACGTGATCTACTTTGACCAATGGGCTGCAGAACAGGATGTTATCTTGTAATGTTCGGTAATCTGGATTCAGAGGATGTTCTTGATCTGGTTCTTGAGATGTGTGATTTCATTATCGGATTTGAAGGAGAGATTCCGGGAGCTGCACCGGAGCAGTGTGGCAACTATCAGGAGCAGAACCTTGATATGGCGAAGTATTATATTAAGAAGTACAAAGATGCATTGGTGAATGACCGTCATCTTGTATATTCGGAATAATGAAAAGTGGGAATTGTCTGACGAGTTGTTTTCAGACAATTCCCACTTTGGTTATACAGATCAGATCTTGGATTTTCAAAAGTTTTTAATTTCCAAGAATTTTAATTATTCATCCTGAACATCTAACGTATTTGTATTCAGGTCGTATGTTACAACATCATCCCAGTTTCGCCGAAGGACAACCTCAGCAGTCAGATCAGTATTGTTATAATTGATAACCATTGTGTATTACTGGTTATTTCGACTGGATTTGGATCCTGAGAGGCAGCTTTCAATGCATTCCAGGAAGTTGTGTTTGTGTGTTTTTTTCTGTTTCAAAAACGTTAAGAACCGCATCGTAACGTTCTCTTCCATGTCCGTAAATCCCATTTCTCTGGTTTGGGGCAACCTTGTCTTTATATAGAATGAAAAAGTTGGTAATTGCTTCAGATTTCGTATCTACAAGTTCGCGTATTACTGTTGCAGTCATACTCAATGACGTCCATCTCCGTTGGCATCTGTGATATAGAAATGATAATCTCTGCCGGAGGATGCAAACATATCGTAACTCTTTAGTAAGGTAACGGCCTCTTCTGTTGAAGCAGCGCGGTCAAGTACAAGACGAATTGCAAGAGTAGTGGAAATCGTAGGTTTTCCTGTATCCTGATGAACAGGGTCACTGTCCAGCGTCAGTACTGCAATAGAAACACCTTTTCATTCATACCGTCGAGACAGATGAATGGAGAAGTTAATGAAGCAAGTTTTTTCTTTACATTCTCATCAGGAATGTTGGCAGATACATTATCAAGTGCTGCGAATGCAACAGATTTATATCCATTTTCGGTGTACAGTACACGAGCATTGCGGAAGTATCTTTTTTAAAATCGTAATTACGACCCATATGAATATCACCGTCTGTATCAGTCATTGTAAATGCAGTACAGCCAAATTTCGGGGCTTTGATCTTGACCGGAAGAAGAGGGAGCTTCCTTCAGAATTGCATCGATCATACTCTGATCATCTGTGATCCCGTAGTTGATTACATCATCTAAGTTATAATCATATTTCACATCCATTCGATACAGGTTATAGCCATCGTCATAAGAACTTATCTTTTGAATGGAAGACATTGTGCGAAAACGTGTGAAATAAATTCCTGTAAAGATTCCGATACAAAGCAGAAGAAATACAAGAAGAACAAGAAAGATTCGTGTTACATATTTTTTCATAGAGGTTCCCCCTTTCATGATGTGTACCCAGGGTGTGCTTATTTCAGCATATAAGATTTTAATTGTCCACGGGTTTTCAATCCCCAATTTGTTAAAAAAATGCTGGTCATGTGCTGTTTTACTGTCCGTACATTCATATGCATATAATCAACAATCTCATTGTTTGTCCAGCCTCTGTTAGCAAGCATTGCAATTGAAAATTCAGTGGTTGTCAGATTGTCGGGCAACATCGTCCTGTGTTGCTGGATTATGGATTCTTCTCAACCATAACTGAACTGATAGGTGATGTTTATGATACGTTTATAGTCACCGGGATAATCTGTTTTCAGACAGGTTTCAATCAATCCTTGCAGCAGACCGTGATGTTCGCCGATTCCCTCAATCAGTCCGTCAGGCGGGCGAGAGTCAGGCGTTCATAAAATGTTGTCTGTAAGCTCCTGTTTCCTCAGATTCATCGCATCCATTGCGCCCATAAGATTCAGGTAGATCATGGCAATCGGATAGACATCCGTGCTTAACATCAGACAGGCATGGACAATCCCAAGTGACTTTTCATATTCCTGGGAAAGATAGGAATTATGAGCCAGGATATAACCTCCCCACAATCTCATTCCAACAGGCAGTTCAGAGATAGTCTGACAGAGGAGGAACATCTCCGACTGGAAGATGAAGGAGCGTTTGTGCGGCAACGGTTGTAAAATTGCGAATGCGGTAGTCTTCCGATTATCTTCCTTTTTCAGAATCTGATCTAAGTTCTCTTTCAGACTTTTCAACCCTCCGGTTGCAGAGTTGATTCTATTGAGAGAAAGATTGGCAAATGTATAGATCAGGCAGGCAGAAAGCCGGAGCACGGGATCAGGATGACTCAAATATAATTCTGCAAGATCAACGGCTTTGTCATGTTCGCCAGTGAAATAATAGTACTCGCAGTAGGTCATTTTTCTGCATGTCCTGATTTTTTCAGGTTTTGGATAAAATTCAGACACTCTCCCGGCCGGAAAGCAGTGCTAAAAAAAAAGGGCATAGGCAGATATCCGGTGTCTTGAGGTTCTTTTATGAAGTCAAGAATATAATCAGTGGATACATGGAATTTCCCGTGCTAATTTTATTAAAAGATCACTGTTGATCGATTTGGTGTCGCCATTTAAAAATCCGGCTGATCTGTGGAAGAACGACGCCAAGATGCAGCGCAAGCTCCTTGCGGGT
>VOFH01003674.1_pt1 | contig 28788 bp, 44 predicted proteins | sample 5384091 | NCBI WGS metagenome assembly VOFH01 (sample SAMN12384727, study PRJNA508395) | human gut metagenome | isolation source: healthy gut G | host: Homo sapiens
ACGACAGGTCTGGCCGCCTGCGGTTCCTCCCAGTCGACTGCCCCATCGGCGAACAAAGCCACTTCCTCCGTCACTGCCCCCAGGGCTGGAAGAATTCACGTCCGCGATCTGGGCTATTCCGTCTATTTCCCGGGCGTTCGGAGAAGGACACCTATAAGGATCCCACTGGCGCTTATGCCCGCTATTCGACGGTCAATGACAAGATCACATCAACTACGCTGTGTCCGTCACCAAATTCACTCGGAAGCAAGTCGAGGACTCCGAGGTTCAATGACGCGCAGAAACGTAAGGTCTTGACCAATGTCGCTCGTCTTCTGCAGATTGACAGTATTCCTTCACCACCGTGGACGGGCATATGGCCATTTCCTACACCGGTCACGATAGCGAGGACTCCTCGGTGATCATGCGTCGAGAGGTCGTTTACTCGTCCACTGGCCTCTATGGCCTCGAACTTTGGAACTTCCAGCTACGCAGTTCGTCGATACAAGCAGTTCGTCGAGACCTTCCGGCTTTCCGAAGATACGCAAAATGAAAGGAGTAAGTATGACAAGTTTACTACTGATATGACTAGTCTTGGTATTATAAGGTTAGTTATGTTCAGTAATGATTACCAAAAGAAGGAGATGATTTCTTATGATTGAGAAAGAAAAAGTTTTAAGCGATGCACCAAAAAGGCTCTAAATTCTGATAACAACTTGGGAAGTTGCTGTTGAAGGAGATTGATTATTGGTACATGGAAATGGATGGATGCCCGGTTTTTTCACTGGTGGAATTCGATGAGGACAAAGTTTTACTTTTACAGTTACTTTGAAAGATAATCGGGAAATGGAAGGAAGTTGATAGCACTTCTAGTAAGACATCAAGTATTAGGATGCATAACGGTAAACTATCTTTCAGTAAGACATCTCCTTTTCTAAGGGAAAGACTTATCAGAAAAGTATTTCTTTTGGTATTGGACAGGACAAGAAGAGCGGTAAAGTTGGAATTGTTGAATCTAAGTTAGATACCTTCAATCATTAAAAAGTCAATTCGAGATTATTTGAAACAATGTGGCTGGAAGAAAGCTGGACTATTTGGATAGGAAGTATGGTTCACATGATGTAATACTGGTAGCAACAGGACTAAAGATTCTGTGCATAATATCAAAAGGCCCGTTACCTCGTGGGGAAGTTGGCAGGCTTTTGAGAACAGGCAAAAAGAAAAGCCATTAACTAATCAATAAGAAAAGCATGACACTAAAGACTTTTACTAACTGAACATCAACATGGATGGAAGGAGACCAATAAGAATCTCATATGTCATATTATAGACCATTAATTTTACTGCTCATAAAAACGGTTTTTAATTTACCTGACATATAAGTCTCATCTTTTTTATATTAAACTTTTGCGATATCTGATAAAGGTCGTCCGTTTTTAATCCCGGTATTTCGAGCCACATCAATGTACTCATGCCCGCCTGATAAAGCAAAAGCATATTTGCAAGCTTGAGGGATCGTGCGGTGTATTGGGGTTTGCGTCCATATTTGCCCTGCACTGCTTAGCTAGGCGATTCGCTGTTGCTGACGTTCGATGATCCGCTTACGTTCGCTTTCCGCCTGATGCCTACAGTTCAATGAGGTTGGTATCAGTTGTAAATTTGGGTCAGCAATCCCTGTCATGGACATTAAGATTTAACACACATCTAAAATTGGCCCCCACTTATTTTGAATGGTATTCATAATCTTAGTTAAATCCTGGTTTGTAGCTGCCCAAGCGATCTAATTCAGTGACCAGGTTAATATCACCCTCACGAACATAGGCCAGCATTTTTTTGCAGTTCTGGTCGATTGGTGTTGGCCCCACTCAATTTATCTGTGAATAATTTATCAACGCCCTTTTAAAACAGCTGGCGCTGTCGATCTAAATGTTGTTCCTTCCTTGGAACTCACGCGAGCATAACCGATTTTAGCCATTGTCAGCACTTCCTTTTGGACAGTTCTAATGAACATTTATAATTCCTAGTATAGCACAGAACAAAAAAGACCGCAAGGTATACCCTATTGGCCTTACTTATAAGAGAATTGCTATACAAATTTGTTCAATTTTCTTTCATGAAAATTAGTAAAATATACTCCAAAGAGCTTATATATCTCCCCAATCACTTAAATTATTAATATCTTGAGATTTGTGTACTTTAACAGTCATGAATAGGGATAAACAGTTCATTTGTATCCCATAGGATCATCTAAAGTCAATCCCATTCTGTTTTTGGAATATTAGATTGAAAGGCTTATATGGCGGGACCCGCTTCTCTTTGCACTGTTTGTACTTCTCCTGAGCCTTCGAAGGTGAATAGGATTTACCAGTAAATTGCTAATTCTCGAGAAATGGTTGAGAGTAACTTTTCTTGATATGGCTGGCAATCTCAAAGTGAGTTTCCATGATTCCTCATTAAAAAGATAGTTTCCCGTTCATCTATGGTAATATGCTTGTAGTGGTCCATGGCTGAATTCCTTTCATGATTGTTTTCATAACATCATTTTACCAGAAATTAGCCATGGGCCATTCTTTATTTAATTAGTGTTGCACTTAAAGTGTAAATTCAAGGTTAAATATTTTCATTATATGCAAAGTTGAGGTACCACAATGACCAATCCTTAATGTTATACTTTTAATTAGATGTTTGCTAGCCCTCATCTTTATCAATTTAAATTGTTGGCAACTTGTTTATACTTCTGCAGTAATCCTCTGGGTTAAATAAACCAGTGATCACCCTAATGCTTTCGTTATCGTCATAATTCTTGGTGGCAGCAATCCCACCCCGCTTAACCAGTCCTGAATTACCAAATAAGGCTGAAGGTGTCCCGGAAAAGGCAATCTGACCATGCGCCATCACGTGAACTGTCGAAAAATTCAGCCGCTACCAATCCATATCATGAGTAATCATTGATCACCTGATGACCACTTTTTACAAGTTTATGAAAAATGTTAGTCATTCGCTTTCGACTGGGCCAGTCTAACGACATCATCGGCTCGTCAAACAAAATAAATTGCAGGATTAATGGCCAAAACCGTTGCAAACGTTAATAACTTTCGTTCAGATAACGAAAGGTCATATGGATTTTCGGCTGCTTTATCAGCTAATCCAACCGCAACCAAAGCTTGATCAGCCGCTTTTTAATCATCAATTGATCCGATTCAATTTGAGAAAGCCCCCAAGCCACTTCTTTTTGAACCGTTGCGTTAAATAATTGATCATCTGGATCTTGAAATGTCACGCCAATTTGTTTCAACTTTGCCTGTGATTTCAACTCATCTATTGAAACGCCATTAATCATAATGGTCCCTTCTTGCGGTGTTATCAATCCGATCAGTAACTTTAACAAAGTTGATTTACCAGCGCCGTTCTGACCAACAATTGCGGTTAGTGGACTGTCAAAAAGATTGCCGATCAATTTCCACCTGAAATGAGTGTTCTGGATAAGTGTAACGCAACCCACTAATTTCAATTTGCGGCATAATAAGCCTCCTCTAATTGTTGATTGGTAACCGGAAATTCGTCTGCTGCACCAGGGATTGACCACTTCATTAATTTTGCCAATCGAAACACAGTCGGTTCAGCAAGCTGCCAGTCCGGCTTCAGATGATTAAAAACAGTCAGCGGTTTTCCTGCCGCAACTAACTCGCCAGCTTTCAGAACCCAAATTTGGTCAGCAATTTCACAGAGATCGTCGACTTCATTTGACACAATGAAGATCGTCTTTTTTTTTCAACACTGACTAACCAACTGAAGAAATGCTGACGTCCAAGTGGATCCATTTCACTGGTGGGATCATCTAAAACCAAAATTGACGGATCAGTTACGATTGCTGTGGCAATTGCCAGCCGTTGTTTTTGTCCGCCAGACAGCGTTCCCGGTGATTGATTTAATTGGTCGCCTAACCCCAACTGATCGGCAACATTGAGGACTCGCCGTTTAATTTGATCAGCTGGAACTCCTTGATTAATAAGATCAAACGCAATTTCATCGGCAACCGTATCGGCAAGCCCACTCAATTGACCAGCCGGATTCTGCAGCACAACACCGGTTTGCTGATTATACTTCTGCCAATCCAAATTTGGCGATAATGATCCAACTTGAATGGTTCCCGTTACATCACCTGAAATAATTGTTGGTACAATTCCGGCTAATACCCGACATAACGATGTTTTTACCTGCATGATGATTACCAATGATGCCAATAACATGCCCAAATTCGGCGTCAACCGAAATATGTTTTAGCGCGGATGTTTCAATCCCTCGGTAACGTAGACTTAAATTTTCTAAAATGAATTTGCTGCCGATTATCCATAATTTCCACTCAATCAATATAATTGCTAATAAACTCAAGCCACGATGATTAACCATTTCGTGCCGATAAAGATTTGCCGATTTTAGTGCTACCCGATGGGGACTATTAAATCCACGTAATCGCAGGGCGATCGACCGTTCCATTGATTGATCAAGCGTTTTGATCACTAATGGAACCAGCACTGGTAAAATTGATTTAATCTTTTCAAGAATGGTTTTCTGTTGATTAATGCCACGTGCCCGTTGCGCCATTTGAATTTTTTTCATGTTGGCCATCATTTCCGGTAAAATATAGCAAACCGACATCAATATATAGACCGCTTTATAGGAGAGAGACCGACCTGCTCCAAATATTTAGAATTTTCTGACACTGTAGTCGTTGTCATAAAAAAAAGCTGGTTGCTAAAATAATGACAAAAATTCGACACCCCATCGTTGCTGCATATAACAGCCCTTCTTGATAGAATCGAATCCCGACCACTGAAACCAACAGAGTCTGATTGTGACTGTAAAAGAGGCCCTGAATAATCAGCATTGTAAAAATTAAGAATGAGCTGAATTCAATTGCGTGAACCGCCGACTTGCCGGCTTTCGAAATCAGTAGAATTACTAGCGCAACGAATACAAGCGCAATTTCAACTAACAAATTGGTGAAACAAAAGCTTAGTAAGGCCAGATCAAGGGCCATCAATAATTTTGTTACCGGATCAACTACCGACGTCCAGCCACGGTGAGCTACCGAACCTTGTAAAATTGAATTTGGTTCATTCATTATTTATCATCCCTGAAAAAGCGAATCATTCGCTGCGGCAGTTGCCGATAGATAAAGAATGCCAAGTAGGCAACAACAACTTTATCCAAAATGTCCAAAATAAATTCATCAGTAAATGATGAAATCCAAACTGGAATGTGATTAGCGATCATCGCAGCGAAAATTGAATCACCCCAAAGGAATCCCAGTTTGGCCACCCCAAAAATGACATTAAGTGGTGTTGAAATGACAGCAGATACAATTGCAATAATAATAGCGGATACGAATACTTTCTTTGCGGATGAAAACCATCCCTTGGCGTGGAGGACCCCAACGGCAATCCCAATTCCAATACTAGTAATTGCGTAGACCGTTGAAACCGGTGATAGCGTCAATCCATAAATGACGTTATTAATAAAGCCACTAATTGCACCAGCCACCGGGCCAGCTAACATACTTGCCAGAAAAGTTCCCAACGTTCCTAACCAAACCGGTAATTTTAATCCTTCGGCAAACGCCTTGGCAACATAGTTAATTCCGACTGCTGCAGGAATCAACGTCATCGTTGCTGTTGACAACCGAATCTTCCAGATACTTGACCGCTTAATATTTTGGACTCTCAAAATCGCACCTCATTTGCTTAATCATTTTAAATAAAGGTATAAATTACTTTTTATTTAAAAAGTAATTTATACCTTTAATCTAATTAAAAACATTGTACGACTGTCTTGATAAAAAGTCAAGTCGACTTTAATAGTTTTGCGGTTGTGACTTGGTCTTTTTCTTCTTGAAGCTTATGTTTTGTTTAATACGGAATATTTTGGAGTAAGCTGGCTACCGAGTCTAAACGTGCAAAGAGAAGCGGGTCCCGGCCATATAAGCCTTTCAATCTAATATTCCAAAACAGGAATGGGATTGACTTTAGATGATCCTATAGATGCAAATGAACTGTTTATCCCTATTCATGACTTAAGAAAGTATGTTAAAGTACACAAATCTCAAAGCGTTAATATTTACGTTCAAAAATGTTGTTATAGCAACATTTAGATCGACAGTTAGCGGCTTTAAAAGACGTTGATAAATTATTTACAGATAAATTAAGTGGGGCTAACACTAATCGGCCAGAACTGCAAAAATGCTGGCCTATATTCGTGAGGATGATATTGTCTTGGTCACTGAATTAGATCGCTTAGGCAGAAACAACCAGGATTTAACTAAGATCATGAACACCATTCAAAATAAGGGGGCCACCCTAGATGTGTTAAATTTACCGTCCATGACAGGGATTGCTGATCCTAACTTGCGTCAACTGATGACTAACCTCATCATTGAACTGTATAAGTATCAGGCGGAAAGCGAACGTAAGCGGATCATCGAACGTCAGCAGCAAGGAATCGCCCTAGCAAAACAGCAAGGTAAATATCACGGACGTAAACCCCAATACACCCAAGACGATCCCCGCTTGCAACATGCTTTTAAACTTTATCAGGCAGGCATGAGTGACATTGATGTGGCTCGAAATACTGGGATTAAACGGACGACCTTTATCAGATATCGCAAAAAGTTTAATATAAAAAGATGAGACTTATATGTCAGGTAAATTAAAAATGTTTTTTATGAGCAGCAAAACCATTTTGAGAAAATGATAGGAATCATGTTAGAGTGGTATCATTTATTAATCGGAATGCAAACAACTGTGCTCAACATAGTTCTGGAAGTGTTTGTTGTTCCATTCTTCGATTGCATGCTTAGTAGCTTTCGATTTATCGTACACGTTGAACTGCGTTTCATTAAACACAATATCTTGATTACTGTGATTAATCTTTTCATCATGTTCAACATGCTTCTGAATGCCGGAATATCCATTAGTATCTTTCGCTTGTAAGTCAGTTGTTACGGTACATTTATTGCCATCTTTTATGCCTCCGTAAGTTATTATCTTACAAGTAATTATAACATGTTTGCAGTACAGCAAAGTGGATAAGATATCCAATTTATTAGCTCCCTAGTTAAAATGGAGTAACCCCATTTTGACTAGGGAGCTCTGCCGAGGGCATTAGGAACACATTTCCTAATAACCATTAAATTTTATTTTCAAGATTGTATTTGAAAATAAAATGTTACCTTTACCCTAGAAAGGTAACATTAAAAGAAAAATTCCCAATGCATTTAGCAAAGGGAATTTTTTGTAATTAATTCGTGGTTTTTTTGATAATCATTTGAAAGTGAATTATCGAATTGTGGCCCCTAATACGTTTTTAAAATGATTCATCGCCCATTCAGCACCAGCTGGTGAGAACGTGGCCACGGCTGCTTGTGGAATCACAATGTGGTAATCCAGGTTGTAGGCACTGATTGCGGTGTGGAGGACACAAATATCAGTGCAGACACCAGCAATCCAGACTTCATCAATCCGCCGTTCCCGCAGGTAGTTATCCAAATTGGTGTTTTGGAAGGAGGAGTAACGGTTCTTATTGAATTTGTAGACATGGGAATCGTCATGATGTTGATCAAACCAGCTGCCGACTTGGCCGTATAGTTTCTGACCGGTCGTCCCAATAATATTATGGGCCGGATATAGTTTGGTTTCTGGATTGAATGGGTCATTAAGCCGGTGACCATCAGTGGGAAAGATCACATAATCATGCTGGCTTAAGAATTGATCGGCTAACCGCATAATTTCTGGGGCCAACGTCTGCGCTGGCTTGCCAACCGTTAGTGATCCCTTATCAGCCACAAAGTCGTTTGTATAGTCAATAATTAAGAGCGCTTTAGCCATCTTAATGTTCCTCCATAAATTGAGCTTTAGTAATTAACTGTTCTTGCAATTCAGCCAATGTAGCTGTTAAGTAAACTGGGTACCGATCGGGGTTAACTAACCGTTTTGTGGCTTCTGGTAATTCTGCTACTTGATCCATTGAGAATTGCTGAATCTTAAAGAGATCATTTTCGATTGGGAAGCATTGGAACCCAGATATTCTTGCATCAATGGCTTAGCATTAAAGTTAGTCAGAACTTGGCTGACGTGCGTGGCTGCCGAATTAGCATTAACCACTTTCAATGGAGCCGTGATGTGCTCATCAGCCAGGGCAATCACATCGGCGATCGCTTGATGAAGGTTATCTTGCCGGTAAATCCGGTAAACTTGCTTATTACCAGGCAGGGTGATCTTTTCTCTGCTATCACTAACCTTAATTTTTGGGATCCATTGATCATTAATCTTTTCTTCGGCGAGCTTATAAACGCCACTTAATACCGGACTGGAGGAACTGGTAATTAAACGTTCCCCAATCCCAAAGTTATCAATTGAGCTCCTTCATCCAACAACGACTTAACTACATGCGCATCAAGGGCATTTGAAGCTGTAATCTTTGCCTTTGGGAAGCCAGCATCATCGAGCATCTTCCGGGCTTTGATGGCTAATTGCGAAATGTCACTGGAATCGATCCGATCCCGACTGGTTGGTGCCCTTGAGCGCTAACTTGCTTGAAGACCCGAATCGCGTTCGGCACTCCTGACTTCAAGACATCATAAGTATCAACGAGCAAGGAAACTTTGTCAGGATAAACCTGGCCCAAGCTTGAAAGGCACTTAATTCATCAGAGAAGCTTTCGACCCAGGCATGTGCCATTGTGCCGGCCGCGGGAATATTAAATTGACTGGCTGCTTGTAAGTTCGACGTGCTGGTACAACCGCCGATCACCGCGGCTCGCGCCCCATACGTGGCGGCATCAGGGCCTTGCGCCCGCCGCGCGCCAAATTCCATAATTGGTCGGCCTTGAGCGGCATGGTTGATTTGCCAAGACTTCGTCGCAATTAATGATTGATGGTTAATGATGTTTTAGAATAAAGGTTTCTAACAGCTGGGCTTCAATCAACGGTCCACTAATTGAAATAATTGGTTCCCGTTAGGGAAAACAGGGTTCCTTCTGGTAAAGCCTTAATCGAGCAGTGATTTTTAATCTTGCTCAGGTAATCTAAAAACTCGGGAGTAAATTCATTCAGGGAGGTCAGGTATTCAATATTCTCCTTAGTGAAATGCCAATTTTGAACTTGTTCTACCACTTGCTGGAGACCAGCGACAATGACAAAACTACCGTTGTCGGGAACCCGGCGGTAAAAGACGTCGAAGCGAGCTTGTCGATCATGGGGTAGGGTAGCGTAGTACCCATTGGCCATGGAAAATTCATATAAGTCGGTTAATAGTTGTAGATTCATCTTAAATGCTTCCTTTTAAGTAAAAATTACTTTAATTTGACTAAAAATAAAAGTATGGTTAACTTTTATTTACGTCTAGTATAAATACTTTGCAGCAAAATGCAAATGATGCCCTTTAGTTAAGTTGGTAGAGCTTTGGTGGCCGCCCAGAATGGTTCAAAGTGGCGGCCCCGACTTCTTTGAAGAGGTGGTTGTGAGTTTTCTTAAAGTTGGAATTATCAATCTTGTCAATTGTCGTACCTAAGAAAGCCGCAAAGACTTCGCGCGCTTGGCGCAGGGTAAAGGTATTACCTAAGATCCGAAGAATTTGGGGGGTGATAGTCCAGCTTGTTTTTAATCCGATTAATGGCGGTGGTAATGATTTGAATATGATCAAAGACCAGGTGACCGGCGGGACTTAGGATAATCTCCTGTTGGTCATGGGTGATCACATAGTTGCCCTGATCTTTATCAAGCACGAACCATTGGGCATCTGTGGCCCCATACCCTGGATGCAATTTTGGGGTTGATGGTAAATAGGTCATATAGGCGAGTGCCAGTGCCCGAGTTCCCGTAACCCGCTTGGGATCTGTAAAGGTGGCCAGTTGTTCGGTTGAATTCATCGGAACTTGCAGGCCAATTTTATCGTCAATTAGACGAATGCAGGCCGCGTCGGCACTCTCTTTACTCCGCAAAGAGGGTTTCGGGGAGGCCCCAATGTCCCTTTAGAGGTTCATCTGCCCGCTTAATCAATAGTAATTGTGGTCGGTGTAATTCAGTATTAAAACTCCAAATGACGTTGGTGATGGTCACCAATGGCCGGGCAATAATTTCACTATCAATTGACGCTCCTCCCTTCATAATTGTTAACTCAATTCTATTTTAGCATTTCTCGGCCACTAGTAATTGCCCAGTTGCTTTAAATCATGTTTGACGAGGATTGCTAAATTTTGAATGGTGATCGACGTCGGCTGGGCTAATCAATGATCATGAAATTTCTTGTTACCGTTACACAGAAATTACTCAAATGCATGGATAATGGTTACAAGTAAAAATAATTTTATCCCGCATCTTATTGTCTTCGTCAAACATTAAGCTGAATGCCGTGGTTATGAACACAACATGCTTTTAATCTTTATCAGGCAGGCGTAAGTGACATTGATGTAGCTTGAAATACCGGGATTAAACGGATGACCTTTATTTGATACCGTGTAAAATACGGTATTAAAAAATAAAGGGAACCCCTTTAGCTAGCTGAAGGGCAACACAAAAGTTGGACAAAATTAAATATTTAAGCTACTAAGACATGATTCTGATATGCCACCAGGGTCATGCCTTTTTGTTTTGAAAGAGGTTCAGAGGTTATTGAATATTGAACTTATCTACATAGGCCAAAGATAGTAACTTAAGTTCATCAAGATCACGGCATAATGGACGACTGAGTAGTTCTGTTCTATGCAAGTAGAAGAAGCTTTCTACCGGTGCGTTATTAAGACAATTTCGGACTGTATTTAACCATAGAAAAAACACTTCACAATAGGTTCAGCCACCACATTTCTGTCTATATCAGTAATTTTATTTCTTAACTGGTGGATAAACCCGCGGATGTTTTCGCTGCCCTTTTGGCCGTAAACCACCATTTTTTATCTAGTATTTTGTATGCAACTCTAAATTGACGATTGTATTTCTGGATATAAATCAATTTATAAACTCTATCTAATTGATAGAAAAGCAAGAAAATTAATAGTATATATAGTATTACTGATGCAGAACCTAATGCTAATTCAAAGTTTAAATGTTTCACAATAATTGAGTATATCACCATTACAATATTAATAATTAGCATCAGTGCTAATGTGGTAATGGTCGCTTTTAAATTACTAATTTTGTGTCTTTATCATGTACTTTCATAATCCATATATAAGTCGATACGCAAAGATACATAAAAATAATAAAAAGTTGAACAAAAAAGGAAATCCATCCTTGTACTATTACAAGAACTAATGTAATTATTGAGGAAATTGAAAAAAATGTCGTTATACCCCAAACTAATCCAATCAATGAACCATGCACTGATGCGATTCCTCGATTGTAGTATGGCATAATAACCCACGCCAATAGCATCAGGAAAAGATCAAGTCAGATATTTTCACAAGTGGCCCCATGATATTTATCAGTATGCTAGCGACCCGGTTCCTGTTTCTCCCCAGTCTCCTTTGGGCGGGCCCAGTACCAACAGCGTATAATCCAAAGACGAATCCCATGGCTAAGATTCCTGCGTATTTCAGAATCACCATTATCATCATTCGTTGCTTCTAAGTTTTTCCTATCCTTAAATCCCAGTTTTATATGCTTTGTGGTAGTTACATATATTATTATTATATTAATGGCTAAAGTTAATATCATTAAGTTAAGAATTTATCAGTTGGTAAGTCATGATTAATTAATAATTTTCAAATTACATAGTTATAAAAAGTATGGTTTTATTTTTTAACTATACCTTCTATGTATCTTGGTGAGACTATCAGTTCCTCCTAGATATGAGCTAAGTATGTCAATTGCTTGGTCTACTTCGTTGGTACTAGGAACCTTTTTCTCTATAATCCGGTTGAATTTAATATTGATACTATTAATTTTTGGTATCAATTCTTTACCTTGAGATGTTAAACAAATTAGACTCACTCTTTTTATCTTCTTTATTAACTTTTCTTTCTAATAATCCTCTTTTTATTAGTGACTGAACTAATCGACTAGGTGATTTCTTCTCACATATTAACAAATTTCCCAAGTCTTTTACAGACATTGCGCCATAGGCGTTAAGGATCGTTAGTACTTCGACCTGATTGGGGGTTAGACCTAAATCTTTAAGTAAATCATTGAAGATATGCAAAATTCGCGCTCACAGCTTTTAATTAAAAATCTCAAAATTTCAATTTTTTTTATCCATTTTTATATCACTCCGTAATAGCAATTAGTAATATTAATTGGATTATATTATAAAGTTCTAATTAATACTAGAAAAACGTGACATGTAGTCTATTATAGTAAATACATGATATGTCATGTATTTACTATAACGTATAAAATTATTTGAGAGGATGTTAATTAGATGATTGAATTTGAAAAAATTGATAAGGAATATCATGTTGGTGATCAAAGAGTTAAAGCTCTTCATAATGTAAGTTTCCATATTAAACCAGGTAATCTAACTATTATCTTAGGTCCTCCGGTTCCGGGAAAAGTACTCTTTTGAACATTCTTGGTGGTATGGATCGGCCAATTCATGGCAAAGTTAGATTTGATAAAAGTTTAGTATCCGATCTAAATGATCACGAACTAACAAATTATCGTAGGGACAAAATCAGTTTTGTCTTTCAATTCTACAATTTAATTCCTAGTTTAACCGCTTTAGAAAATGTTGCCATTGCCGCCCAATTGAGTGGTAATGGACAACATGCTAAAAAGTATTTACAACAGGTCGGCCTAACTAAGCGATTAAATAATTTTCCTAATCAAATGTCGGGTGGTGAAATGCAACGAGTTTCAATCGCACGAGCACTATCTAAAAAGCCTAAATTACTTTTTATGTGACGGGCCTACTGGTGCTTTAGATTCAAAGACAAGTATGAAAATTATGAAAATTCTCCAAGAGATCTCAAAGTCAACAGAAACAGCTGTTGTAATGGTAACACATAATCCAAAATTTGAAGACTATGCTGACCGAGTTATCAGACTAAAAGATGGTCAGATCGAGAGAATTTATGATAATCAAAATCCAGCGGTTGTAGAGGAGGATTAATCATTGAAACTATTAAACCGAAAGCTTTTCCGTGATATTAAGCATAATTGGGCCCAATTCATGTCCGTCTTTTTAATGGCAATGCTTTCTATTATAGTGTTTGTTGGTTTGCAAGGTGCATGGCATGGATTACAAGTTAGTTTAAATAATTATCTAAATCAAAATCAATTACCAAACTATTGGATACAAAGCCAATATATTACTAATAATTATAAAAATAAATTACTGGCAACTCAGGGAATTAAAAAAGTTGCTACCGGAACTAGATTACAGGTTACACAAAATGACCATCATTTAATTATCGAATCTTATCAAAAACCAATAACTAGTTGGCATCAAATTAAAGGGAGCTAAGTATAATAGTCAAAGTAGTAATGGTATCTGGCTTAATAAAGGAATATGCAAAAGCTAATTCAATTAAAGTTGGTGATACGCTCCCAGTAACTTATAATAGCAATAAGGTTAACTTAAAAGTAAAGGGAATTATTCAAAGCCCTAACCATATCTATTTCACAGGAACACAAGATTTTATTGCTCCAAATTATTCCAATTATGGTTATGCGTATGTCTCGCCAAATACCCTTTATGGAAAGCTAGGGTTATCAAGAACAGCAAAATATTGTAGAGATTACTGGCAAACACACAAACTTTAGGCAAGTAAGTGAAAAAGATTTTTGGTAAAAGACTATTAACTTACTATAATCGACAAACTCTATCCGATATTTCAACGGCTACAGATCAGTAATCGAAATTAGAAATCTATCATACCTTTTTCATTTATCTTTGTTTTTACTAGCAATTTTAGCCATGTATACAACTATTCAGCGACTAATTAAAAGTCAGATAGGTGAAATTGCGACATTCAAAGCACTAGGTTTTTCTAATATTCAGATTGAAAGTCATTATGCAAGTTTTGGACTTATTGTCGGTGTGCTCGGAACAATTGTTGGAATTATAGTAGCTCCATTAGTTTCTTGGTTTGTTCTAAATTCGCAAAGGAAAATGTTTTCGCTGCCAAGCTGGCAAATATCATATAATTTTTTCTGCCCTGTTGGTAATGATTATCATAGTTTTAATCTGTGTATTCTCAGCTTACTTTGCAGCTAGAGGTGGCACTAAAGGGTTACCGGCTATTTATTTACATGGGACAACAGAGAATCAAAGGAAGAGAGGTATGGCTTGAACATTGGCATGGATTATGGAAACACTTAACGTACACAAGTAGGTGGGGCCTTAGAGATGTTTTTATTAATCGAACGCGAACATTGATGGGAATTGTTGGAGTAGCTGGTGGAATGATGCTTACAATTGCTGGTATTGGAATGCCACAATCAATGAACCATCTAATTAATAAAACATATAATAATGATTACTCGTATCATCAGCGCGTAAATGTCAATAATATTAATTCATTCAAGCAGTCACATCCACAAGCTAAACAATGGCTTCAAGTTAATCAAGCACATTTTAGTCCTGATGACGGTTATAACCGATCACTAATTATCGTTGACCGTGGACAATTTGTTAATGTCAAGACAACAGAGGGTAACATATTCAAGATGGTGGTTTATATGTTACTCACGGTTTTTGCACAAAGAGCTAAGATTCATAAAGGTAATCACCTTAAAGTTAAGACGTTTGGAAGTGATAAACAGTATACTTTTTAAAGTTAAGGGCATAGTTAATTCAGAGACCAATCAGGGTGCTTATATTACCGCTCATACCTGGCAAAAGGCTCACGGTTTTTATCAACCATCAATATTGCTAACTGATAAAAACTATCAACATAGTAAAGAAAATACCACTTCTATTGTTTCGATTAATGAACAAAGAAGAATGCTCACAACTTTATTAATAGTTTAATGAGTATCTTCGCATTGATTATTTTTTTTGAGAGCTTTGCTCATTATTATTGTCCTTTATAATCTTGGTTCATTAAGCTTTATTGAAAGAACAAGAGATTATGCTACTCTTCGTGTCCTCGGTATCCATAAAAAAGAATTACAGGAACTAACGTTAATTGAAAACCTCATTACGACTCTCATTGGTTGGGTTGTTGGTATTCCCGCGGGTATTTGGTTCTTAGGTCGATATGTAGATACTTTCTCGACAATTAATCTAGAGTACACCAGATATTATAACTGGCAAACAATCTTGCTTTTCCTCGCTCTTTTGTTTGGCTATGTTCACTATCAACAACACTCTTCATTAGCCGCAGGATTAAAAATATTGATATGGTACAGGCATTAAAAGGTGTGGAATGATTTTATATCTATATATTAGTAATTGATCTACAGTAATTCTCACTGTTATAGTTAAGTATAATCGTATTTAAGATAATTAAATTAATAGAGTCAGTGTAGACAATGAATAAGCGATCAAATAATACTAGTAAATGGATATTAGCGATAATCGGTGGAATAATTCTATTACCTATCGTGCTCACAGTGTTATTCACAATGTCTATTAGAATACATTCCTCTTACGTAGATTCGCTAATGTATAGATTTAAACAGGTTAGATATTATAATAAGAAATATCAGAGGAGGATTCAAAAAGATATCTATAGAGAATGGTCTTAAAGGTAAAGTCAAGATAACAAATTACTATGCTGATCATACAGAAGCAGGTACTAATGTAGACATCCAGGTAACATATAGCAAGAAAATTAATAGTATAAGAAACTATTTCATTACCACATCCGTCTAAGATAGATGACAGATATAGCTTTACCACTGCTAAGATGAAATTCACTGATATTAGTATACCATTTGGTATTGGACATCAATGCTAAAATGTCGTGATAAATTATATTTGGAAAAAGAAAGAACCGTTTAGAATTTCAAATGAAACTCTAAACGGTTCTTCTTCTTAGGAGGCTTATGTCATAAACCCTCTAATAAATTACCTATATTAGTCCACTAAAGGCCATCCAATCATGATCAGACAGTAAACCTGTTTATAACTACTAAACCTAAGCTTAATAGTAACATTACTAGTCCAACGAACATCATACCTATTGATGATCTATCACCTGTTTGAGGTAATCTACTTGTTTTATCGTACGTTTTACCTTGAGTGTAAGCCTTTGGTATTACCTTATTTTCATTATTAGGAACTTGAGGGTTTCTTAGGCGTTGTCGGGTTATTAGGAACCTGGGGCTTCTTAGGTGTTGTCGGATTATGGGTATTAGTAATATTGTAACCATCGATAGTACTTGTGTACCCAGCAACTGCATTTTTCTGTTACCGTGTAGGTAATCTTCTGACCATTAGCATAAGCGGCTAAGTTGTCGAAACTGTATTGCCAGTTATCACTAGCACTAACCGTCTTGCTTGCGACTTGTTGACCATTAGCCAATAAGTTCCTGTGATTGAACTTGGGCGGATTCCATCTTGATTGTTGTTATCCTTCAAGTCTTGGTTCCAGATACCTTGACGGTGGCAGAGTGTGGTTGTTAGTTACGTTGTAACCATCAACAGTACTTGTGTACCCAGCAACTGCATCTTCCGTTACCGTGTAGGTAATCTTCTGACCATTAGCATAAGCGGCTGTTGTCGAAACTGTATTGCCAGTTATCACTAGCACTAACCGTCTTGCTTGCGACTTGCCGACCGTTAGCCAACAAGTTCACCGTGATTGAACTTGGGCGGATTCCATCTTGATTGTTGTTATCCTTCCAAGTCTTGGTTCCAGATACCTTGACGGTGGCAGGAGTGTGGTTGTTAGTTACGTTGTAACCATCAACAGTACTTGTGTACCCAGCAACTGCATTTTCTGTTACCGTGTAGGTAATCTTCTGACCATTAGCATAAGCGGCTAGTTGTCGAAACTGTATTGCCAGTTATCACTAGCACTAACCGTCTTGCTTGCGACTTGTTGACCAGCCAATAAGTTATTCCAAGATACCTTGACGGTGGCAGTTGGGGTTAGTTTTGTAAGATCAACTGTATTGCATCCGTTACCGTGTAGGTAATCTTCTGACCATTAGCATAAGCGGCTAAGTTGTCGAAACTGTATTGCCAGTTATCACTAGCACTAACCGTCTTGCTTTGCGACTTGCCGACCGTTAGCCAACAAGTTCACCGTGATTGAACTTGGGCGGATTCCATCTTGATTGTTGTTATCCTTCCAAGTCTTGGTTCCAGATACCTTGACGGTGGCAGGAGTGTGGTTATTAGTTACGTTGTAACCATCAACAGTACTTGTGTACCCAGCAACTGCATTTTCTGTTACCGTGTAGGTAATCTTCTGACCATTAGCATAAGCGGCTAAGTTGTCGAAACTGTATTGCCAGTTATCACTAGCACTAACCGTCTTGCTTGCGACTTGCCGACCGTTAGCCAACAAGTTCACCGTGATTGAACTTGGGCGGATTCCATCTTGATTGTTGTTATCCTTCCAAGTCTTGGTTCCAGATACCTTGACGGTGGCAGGGAGTGTGGTTGTTAGTTACGTTGTAACCATCAACAGTACTTGTGTACCCAGCAACTGCATTTTCTGTTACCGTGTAGGTAATCTTCTGACCATTAGCATAAGCGGCTAAGTTGTCGAAACTGTATTGCCAGTTATCACTAGCACTAACCGTCTTGCTTGCGACTTGTTGACCATTAGCCAATAAGTTCACCGTGATTGAACTTGGGCGGATTCCATCTTGATTGTTGTTATCCTTCCAAGTCTTGGTTCCTGAAACTGAGGTTTTCTCCATCTTATCGATAATTTTAATAACGGCCCCTTTTGAATCAAAATTTGTAGAAGTTACGATTACCGTATCTGCTAATTGATATCCCTTAGGTGCCCTGACCTCTTTCAATTGGTAACTATCACGTAACAACCCATAGATAGTGCCCTGTCCTGAGGAATCTGTTGTGATAGTTCCTACAACTTCTCCAGTTGACTGTCGAATTACATCAAAGATAGCGCCATGTAATGGATTGCCAGATTCATCCACCTTTTTTTATTGTTAAACTATAGTTATATCCGTTTGCAGTACCATTTGCCTCTTTGATAATATACTGTATTAGTATATTCATTCATCTTATGGTCGTTATACGAATAACTTGATGAATTTTTAATTTGTTCTCCGTTAATCAACTTATGAGAAGGCTTTTACCTTATAGGTGATAGAGAAACCCTGATTGATATTACCAAGATTCACAGAAAAGATGAGCCATTGAATTCAGGGGTATATTTTCAGTTACTTCTTTATAGTTAGACAATGACCAATAGTTATTGGCGTCCTTAACCCAAGTTCCAGTTGCAATTTTTATGCTTGACTGTTCGTAATTAACTCCAGCAGAATTAAGAATATCCTTAATAATAACATTATTCCGTTTAGAATTAGTTGTGTTTATAACAATACGGTAGATAAGTTCATTGTTATCATAATCCATCCATCCATATTTATAAAAAATCAATATTACTATCACCTTTATTAACTTTATAGCTTATACCCGTACTATCGATAGTAACTACATTCCCGTTTATTTTAATTGTTGCAGGAAGTATAGTGTCTTTCTTCACCTTTTCTGTATCAGCCATTATTTGCATATTAATGTGGCCGGTGACATCATCATGTGTATCTACATAGTCCGTGTATGTTAAGACCAACGTCTTTTTTTTCTTTATTAATAATTGCACTAGCAACCGTAGTCGTCCCATCAGGGCGTAGACATTAAATGATTGATCTCTAGTAAAATCCAACTCATTAGGAAGTGATATTGTCGTATAATCTCGGATCTTACTGAATTAGGAACAGAAAAGTCAAAAGAGAATTCTGTAGTTCCTCCACCTGAGATCTCCTTTAGTTGATGATCTCTGATTGGTAATTGTAATATCAACGCTAGTTCCTTTATTATATGCAGATGGGGAACTATTATTCTTAGAAATACTATTAACTGATGGACCCTGATTAGTATTAGTCTCACCATTAGAAGTCAGTATTGACTATTACTTATATGATTACGGTCCTCCTGAACTGGCTGATTATTGTCAGTTGGTGCTCTTGGTTGTGCTTCTGTATTGGTAACTTGCTTTCTGAGACGTCTGATCGTCCGAAGAACTAGTATTATCTGTGGTATTACTATTAACGGTACTTATCTGCGATTCTTCCTGTTGATTAATAACAGTCCCGGACCCCTGTACCGTTCTGAGTAATATTTGTCTTGCTATCAGCATATACGGTCATACCACTATTAGATGATATCCATATTGACCCTAATAACGAAAATAAGACTAGTCCCATCATAAATAAAAAGTCGACGATGCCTAGATTTATTACTCATACTGTTGCCTCCTTCTTTGTTTTCTATGCGCAATACTAAAGATTATCACATGCCCTTATATTACCATATTCTTATAGAAAATTTCACACTAACTTCACCAACCGTCAATAGTGATATCACTAGTATTAGCGTAGTTATCAAATATATGTTCCCGATGACATAACAAAGGCGCTGTATCGACAGTGAAAAAGCCGGCGCAGCGCCTTTTGTTATATTTAAACTCTGGTCTCCCCTAAAGTTTCCCAATTTCATATTTTTTATTCCTCCCATCCAAAAACAACGACTTTACCAACCATATGCCCACTTTCCACTAAACTATGTGCTTTCCGAAGATTAGTTGCATTTAAAGGAGAAAGGGAATGTTAGAGTACACTTTAATTGGCCATTATCAAGAAAATATGCAATTTTTTCTAAAATATCATGTTGGGTTTGCATATCATTTGTATGATAGTAAGACTTGGTATACATCCATTCCCAAGCAAAGATTGCTTTCTTTTGAGTTAATAAACGTAGATTGATAGGTCGCCTATTTTCGGTAATCAAGCAATAGCTCCCTCAGGCTTAATTAACTCACACATTTCTTTCCAATGATTGTCAATATCTTTTAACTCTAAAATATAATCTACAAATTTATAACCAAGTTCTCTGACTTCGTCGATTAAATTATTCCTGTGGTTTACAGTGTATTTAGCACCATGACTTGACCCAATTGATACTTTCGGGACGTGAAGCAGTGGCAATTACGGTTAGTCCTGCATTTGCAGCTAATTGTGTTGCAACTGATCCTACTCCACCAGCACCATTAATGATCAAAATGGTTTTATTCTTTATTACTTTGACTATTAGAGGACACTGACAGTTGTTCAAATAGCGCTTCATAAGCTGTCAATGAAGTCAGAGGCATTGCGGCTGCTTCATCGTCGCTTAAGGATTTAGGTGCATGTCCAACAATTCGTTCATCTACTAACTGATATTCATTATTACTTCCTGGACGTTTAAAAGGAACCGGCATAATATACCCGATCTCCAGAGTTAAATAGAGATACTTGATTACCCACTTTTTTACAATTCCACATGCGTCCCATCCAATAACTTTTGGGGTCGTTGGTTTGCCGTGCCCGCCACGTCGTACACCAACATCAACTGGATTAACGGATACAGCATTAACTTTGACGAGCAAATCGTGCCCTTTAGGTACTGGGACACTTTCTTCAAATTCGAATAAGCTTCTAGAATCGTTAATGTTTAAATGTTGAGTAAATCCGATAGCTTTCATAGTGAGTCCTCTTTTCTATTGTTCTATACTTACAAATAGTAACTTGTTATATAAGACATACAAGAAGAGAATTTAAATTATCTATGCAACAATTATTTCCCTAATAGCCACAAAGAATAAGTCAATATATGATTAAAACATCTAGTTTTTTTAAGAAGGAGTGTTGGGCTTGCAAAGACATATTTTTAACTGTAGTAATGGTTGTCCTGTTGAAAGCACTTTACAAATAATTTCAGGTAAATGGAAAAGTGTAATTTTGTATCATCTTATAAAAAATAAAGTATGTAGATTTAGTGAATTGCAAAAAAATGCCGAATTGCTCTCGCAGGATGTTATCGCTACAACTTAATGAATTAGAGAGGGACAAGATTATCGAAAAAAGATATATCCAGTGATTCCTCCTAAAACAGAATATAGAATGACTAGGTTTGGTGAGACACTAACGCCAATTATTCTAGAAATGGACAAATGGGGGCAAACTTACAACTCCATAAACTCTGAGGACAGTAACTAAAAATGCTTCAAAATTGCCTGAATAGTAACATTTTGAAGCATTATAGTTATATTATTTACCTATTTTTTCGTCTTGAACATATCCAGCTAGAGGCTTGCTTTTCATCACTTGAACTTTTATTGCTCTTGGTTGATTTTTGATTTCCCTGTATAATAGTTCTTTGTAGAGAAGTTAAGGCGGTGGCTATTTCCGATCGGAGGTGGTGCTTATGGTGTTAAACCTTTAAAGCCCATAAATCCTAATGAAAGGAGTAGCCTAAGTGTCCGTTGCGGACGCTTTACAATTAATGCTGGCTTTCGGTACTTTTATCGTGGCCTTAATCGCATTAATTGTTGAGCTGATCAAAAGTCAGCAAAAAAATAACCACCTTAGCTTGGCAGAGCTAGCGGTTATTTAATCGTATTAAGTTATGCCACCGTCTTTAACGGCTCTACATGGGAAGTCCTGTTCTAGCGGGGCTTCCTTTTTCTGTCTACATTATAGCATGACTATAACTGATTTTCGACTATTTTTAATCAGCTTCCTAACAGCTTAAGGGAACATATGTTTGCTTTATGTGCTACAATCCAGGTAAAAGCTAACGGAAATGATGAAATTGTTTATTGATGATGAACCGCATGGCGTGTTCTTCTTAATTGATAACAAGTCCTTTTTATGCTAGTTGCGAGGCCGTTGCCCGGGGACTTAACCCTTAAAAGTACCATTAGTGGTCCTTAGTGAAGCTGAAAATACCAATGGTGGACTCATTTTAGCCACGTCACCCGAAGCTAAGGCTTGCGGTGTTTCTAAGAATACTTCGGCGGCTTTTCTGTGCTTACTTAGCAATCGAAGCTATTTTATGGTTCATTAATTGGATTACGGGATCGGACTTAGATAAACCGACCAAAGTACAGTTGAAGTTAAATGATTACTGTCAGGTGACGCCCGGCGATATTTGGAGGACGATTGCCTATAAGTATGCCATGTCAGTCGAGGAGCTGTTAAAGGTGAATTGTGCCAAAGCCGTCATGTCTTGTCGATTGGCCAATATGGCTTTTAATCTGGTGAAAATCTCATCATCATGGCTCCATATGGACGTCGGCTTATCATTTCTACATGATACATCGCCCCTAGTTAATAAAATTGGCCGGACAATCGATCAATTTTTGCTTCTTGCTATATCTAGAATCATTGATATTGTATACTACGGTTATAGTATGATCAGGTTTACTACTGGCGATATGACTGGTCTTGGTATTATAAGATTAGTTATGTTTAGTAATGATTATCAAAAGAAGGAGATGATTTCTTATGATTGAGAAAGAAAAGTTTTAAGCGATGCACCAAAGGTTCTAAATTTGATAACAATCCTTGGGAAGTTACTGTTGAAGGAGATTCGATTATTGGTACATGGAAATGGATGGATGCCCGGTTTTTCACTGAGGGTGGAATCTCCGATGAGGACAAAGAGTTTACTTTTACAGTTACTTTGAAAGATAACGGGAAATGGAAGGAAGTTGATAGCACTTCTAGTAAGACATCAAGTATTAGGATGCATAACGGTAAACTATCTTTCAGTAAAGACATCTCCTTTTCTAAGGGAAAGACTTATCAGAAAAGTATTTCTTTTGGCATTGGACAGGACAAGAAGAGCGGTAAAGTTGGAATTGTTGAATCTAAGTTAGATACTTCAATCATTAAAAAGTCGATTCGAGATTATTTGAAACAATGTGGCTGGAAGAAAGCTGGACTATTTGGATAGGAAATTATATGGTTCACGTGATATAACACTGTTAGTAACAGGGCTGAAGTTACTAACAGTGTTATATCAAAAGGCCCGTTACCTCATTGGGTATTGTACGTATTAGTTTTTGCTGTCAAGAGCAGTTTTATTGCTCTTGGTTGATTTTTGATTTCCTGTATAATGGATTGAGCAAGAAGTTTTAAGGGCGGTGGCTGTCTTTTCCCTTGTGAGGTGAGGCCCATGGGAACATGGAATAATCTTCAGGAAGGTTTCACAGTCAATGAGCGTCTTCCAGACACTCTCGTTGATGTTGCTGTTTGGCACGTTTTTAATCGCGCTCCTCAGCTATATCGACAAACACCACAAATAAAAAAGTCGCCCTGCGTAACTTTGGTCGGTTACAGGGCGACACTGTAGTTTTGTAATCTAGGCCACCGCCTTTGAAGCAGCTTGCGCGGAAGTCCTGTTTTCGGCGGGGCTTCCTTTTCTGTTTATATTATAGCATGACCTTTAAAAACTGGCTAACGCTTTAAACTTTGATCAAGTTCGGATTTGGGTTGCTTGATTGACGGATTTTCTTCAGTAAATGTGTAGTGACCCACAAAATTGGACACTTTATTAATATTATGCAACTAAGGATTGATTCCGATATTGAATCGGAGTCAGTCCTTTTAGTTTACTCTTTGTTCTTTCGTAATTATAAAAGTGAATATAATCTTTAATCGCTTGTTCTAATTCATTCAGATTGGCATAGTTTGATTCTTTGCCATAAAACATCTCTCTTTTAAGTATGCCAAAGAAGCCTTCCATAAGCCCATCGTCTGGAGAACAGCCTTTCCTAGACATACTTTGTTCAATGCCACGTCTTGCAAGTTCATATTGATAAGTCTTATGTTGATATTGCCAGCCACGATCTGAATGAAATACTAATCCATTCAATGAATCATTAACTTTAAATGCATCATCAAGCATAGTCAGTACCTGCTGCAAGTTGGGACGACGAGAGATATTATAAGCGACAATATCTCTCCCACAGCCATCGATAATAGGCGATAGATAAAGCTTTTGTCCTCTTAAGTTGAATTCAGTAATATCCGTGTACCACTTCATATTTGGTCTAATAGCAAAGAAGTTGCGTTTAATTAAGTTAGGTTTAATTCTTCCTTCAATTTCACCCTCAAAGCTGTTGTAGCGTCTTCTACGTTTCATACGATATCCAATCAAATTAAGTTTACGCATTAAACGATAGACTGTTTTTCGATTGATTATAAAGCCTTCACTATGTAAGTGATCAGTTATTGTTCGATAACCTGGAGCAGTGTATCTATCTTTAAGTTCAAAGAATATTTCTTTAATTCGTTTAATTAGACTGTGGTGCTTTATCTCATCTTGATCTTCGCGCTTTAAAATATTGTAATAATTGCTTCTGGATAAGCTAGGTAAAGCATTATTCGGATCACTTAAAATCGACAAGATAGTTTTAACACCCAACCCAAGTTCTAGCCTTAATTCTCTAACAGCTTGTGCTATTTCTGTTTTGGTTGGTTTTTCTCTTTTGAACCAAGGCATCCAATTTTTTTATAAATGCATTCTCGACAGTAAGCTTTAAATTCTGGTGACGCAATTCTTCGTTTTCTTTCTTCAATTTCTCTAGCTCTTTGTTCACGGGTTCGTCGTCCTTTCCTCTTGATAACGACATTATACCCGTTTTCTTTATAAGAGCGAATCCAGTTAATAAGCATCCCTTGACTTTTCAAGCCCAATTCTAAAGATACAGAGTAAGCAGCTTCATGATTGACTAAAACCCGATTGATAGCTTCTAGCTTAAATTGGGCTGAATAATAAGTATGGGGCTTATCTAATATATCCATTCCATGCCTATGAATGAGTGAAACTAAGTACTTAATACTAACTGAGCCTATTCCATACTTTTTACTTAAATATGTCGATCTTTTATTTTCAATAGTCCATTCTTTATAAATATTCAATTTATCTTTTTAGTTAATTTAGACATAGTAAAACCCCCGAAATCCGTGTCCGAATTTCGGGGGTCACTACAAGCGCCTGAGCGTTGTAGCGGTTATTTTTTATTCATCAACTAAAGTAATTCTTTCCTTATGGTGCTCTGGATGAACAATTTCATTTACAACTAAGCGTGCCATTGTACCCGAAGTTACTTTAGATTCATTTTTATCGTTGTAGAGCAGCGTATCGTTACCTAACATATAACCTGCTGCTTCTGGACCTGCTTCAAAGGTTAAGGCTGGTGAAATTCCAAGCCAATCTACATCTTCAACTTGCTTTAAGTAGTTTAACTCATTCAACTGCTCTTTGGGTGTATTAATCCAGTTTTCAGAGCCAGTTAATTTCTTAATATCTTCAACAACTAAGTGGTTATCAATTCCAGTTCTAAGACTACCAGCTCCTAGAATGAAGATTACTCTAATATCTTTATTCTTAGCTAATCCGCACAACTTGGTAGCAAGTTTTACTTGATCTCTTGCCCTCTCTGGTGTGGTACCAAAAGCGTCAACAATCACATTAAATTCTTGAAGCAAACTATCATCCATTGTTAGGACGTCGCCAATTAAAAGCTTAGCATCCTTACCTAAGACTCTTTTAGCTTTATCTTTATCTCTAACAATACCTGTTACTTCTAAGTCTTTATTTTGACTAGCCAACTTATAAATTGCACTTCCTGCCATGCCTGAAGCTCAATAATACCTACTTTCATTATAATTTCTCCTCTCTGTGTTTTATCTGTTACCTTAGCTTAGCATGAAAAAAGAAAAGTAGGATAATATTTGGTTTTAAAAATTTAAAATCAATAAAAGAAACCAACTTATAAGAGGTACTGCCGTAAAACAGCAAAAAACTATTTTAATTAAAAGTAATCGTAAAATGAAACTTCGCCTTTAACAAAATCAGTATTAACTGGATGATTTTCTTTAACAAAACCTAATTGAACTGCCCGTTTTAAAGTTAAGTGGCCTAATAAAACTTTGGTCCAGTTAGTTAGAGAAGCTGTATAGTCTGGATCTGTTTCGACTTTTCTTACCCTAGTTTCTTCAGCAGCATCGTTAACTAACCAGATACCATTATTTTCAACAATAATATCATCGTCAGTGACCTCAATAGTCAGTTTCTTATTATTAACTAAAGGCAATGCTTCTAACACTTGTTTCATATCAATGATTCTAGTCATCATGTAAGGTATTGTCTTTATAGTGATTCCTTCTTGTTCCGGGAAGAATTCTCTAACAAACTTTCCTCAGGCATTTTCACATAGTATTTCAAGTCGCTTGAGCTATGACTTGCAATAATGCTTAACAGGGCCTGAGCTGCTTGCGGAGTTTGATAGTACATTTCTTCTGCTCGGAAATTGCGCTCAACAATTCGGTAAAACATATACCCCTGTGGTTGTTGGAATTTATCAAAATAAACACAAATTGATCTACCGGGATAATACGTATCTAATCTATCCCACCACCAGTCTGCACGGTCAACTGTATTTCTTTGTTCACCTTGATTGAGTTTAGCTTGATATAACTTGATTACTGCTTCTTTTAGGGATGAGTCGCTCCAATTTCCGCGCATCAATTTTCCCTCTTTGATAGGCTTAAAGAAACGCAGATATTCAGGCCGAATTTGATACATTTTTTCATAAATAGCATTTTCATAGCCATAACGACGATAAAAAGTTTCTGAAAATGGAGCTAAGTCAGAAATTGCGTAATTTTGATCGTGTAATTCTAAAATAATCTCCTTCATCAAGCGATTAATATCGCCCTGACCACGGTTTTCGGGATAGGAAGCAACATAACCAACTCCGCCCATTTTAACTTTTTTAGCAAAAATTCTACTCTTAAATTCATTTACCATAATATAGCTAGCAAGATGGTTATCCTTATATTCACCAAAACCCATACTATGGTTATAACGACTTAAAAAGTTGGGATCCTCACGTATATCATTATTTTTTAAAAAAGCATATTCCACTAATGGTGCTATTTGATCTAAAGTTTCTTTATTTTGACTTAATTTCATCTGCTTTTACCTTTTCTAGCATTTATCTTTCGTAATATATTTCTACCTCTTATTATATCAAGTTAAAAAGGCAATAAAAAAAAGTCCTAACCGACAGGTTAGGACTTTTCACATGTGCTGACTAAAGGATTCGAACCTTCGACCTCATCATTACTAATGACGTGCTCTGCCAACTGAGCTAAGTCAGCATTTCTCACAACGTCTACTAGTATATCAGATGATTTTATAAAAAGCAAAACTTTTTTTACGGTAAATCGTGTCCCGCAGCAAAATATAAATCATACCATTCTTGATTAGTCAGCTCAATATCTGCACCCTTAGCAGAATCGACAATATGAGCCGGAGTCATAGTTCCCATGATAACCTGAACCTGACCAGGCCATTTAAGAATCCAAGCTGCCGCAACTGCATTTTTACCAACGCTATATTTATCTCCAATTTCCTGCAATTTCTTATTTAATTCAGGAAAGGCTGGATTATTGATAAATGTACCAGCAAAGTTCCATATTGAAATGGTGACCACGCTTGCAAAGTAATATGATTCATCCGTAAAACTCCAGTAAGCTACCATCGTGGTTAATAGAAGCATCATCAGTCATATTAGTATGCAAGCCAAAGTCAACCATTCCTGTGTGCATTAATCCAAATTGCACTTGATCAAACATTAAAGGCTGACTTACTGCATTTTGAAGCATCTTAAATTGAGCAGGATTAAAGTTAGATACACCAAAGAATCTAACTTTACCGGTAGCTTGTAAAATATCAAAGGCTTGTTTAATTCCCTCTAGATCCATCAAAATATCTGGTCTGTGTAAGACTAGGCAGTCTAAGTAATTAATATCCATTCTCTTCAAAATACCATCAACAGCATCCAAAATATGTTCTTTAGTAAATTCATAGCGTGAGCCATAAGCTAATGATCCATGGCTTCCACTTGATCCTACAACAATTCCAGTCTTTGATTGAATAAATAAATCTTCACGGTTAACATCGGCTAATTTTAACGCCTTACCAAAACCTTTTCTGAATTTCCGCGTCCATAAATATCCGCAGAATCAATAAAATTTACACCAGCTTTATAAGCTGCGTTAATTGCAGCAGCTCCTTCTTCTGGAGTTCTAGTCCCCATCCGCATAACGCCTAAAGCAATAGCTGGAATATCTAAACTTGTTTTTCCTAATTTTGTTGTTTTCATTTTCTTTATCTTTTCTATTTTTATGCAAACGATTACATTTAAATGATACAAATATTTATAAGCTACGTGAAGTTTTTCAACAAAAAAGCCATTTTAATGCAACAATGTAACATTAAAATGGCTAATTCTTTTAATCTTCGTCTTTTACTACTTTGATTCTATGAACTGCAATTAGCGACATAAAGATACCGAAGAAAACACCTGAAATCAAACATGTAGGAATCATTATCCAGGTCCACGAACCATCGCTATAACTAGTTAAGAATTCTAAGATTAACATCAATATGCCAAAGATTGCTCCCCTGATATCATTCCTTTTGTCCATGCAGCTTTTTTGGCCTCAGGTAATCGTCTTTCTTGCCCTATTATCTGTCAATCTCTGCCTTTTCTAGATTGCTGCATTATGTATAAGTTAACTGCCATTAGCATTACAAAAAGCTACCAGAGAAAGGAAAGATATGCCACATCAGCTTTATACATCGAAAAAACCAGAGAAATTAAAAACGCTACATCCATCCCTAAAAGAAAAATAAAAATGCCCTAATTTGATTCATAACTTGACGTTTCTGCTCATCAAGTGGACCAGAAATTCCTGTACCAAAATTTCATATATTTTTTCGAATCTAGTTTCTTTAGCTTTCATTTTAAACATCTCCATCCCAGAATAAT
>VOFH01001384.1_pt1 | contig 28762 bp, 36 predicted proteins | sample 5384091 | NCBI WGS metagenome assembly VOFH01 (sample SAMN12384727, study PRJNA508395) | human gut metagenome | isolation source: healthy gut G | host: Homo sapiens
GAAAGATCGACGATGCCCGGTTTGCCAAAATGTCCAAACGCTACGAACAGGAGCAGGGTGAGAACGCAAAGAAAATCAAGGCTCTGCGGCTGGAACTGAAAAAAGACGAGAGCAAGCGCATGGACATTGACGATTTTCTTGAAACGGTACGGCGGTACACGGATGTGGCCACCATTACAAAGCGCATGGTCGCAGAACTGATCGACCACATCGAGGTGTACCACGCTGAAAAGCAGGACGGCATTACCAACCAGCGCGTCGATATTCCTTTGGGAAAAGAATCTTGACAAACACTATTCCCTTGTGGTAAGGTATAAAAGTGCCCGCGTGATGGACACTCCTGCAACGCAATGGAGAGATGTCCGAGCGGTTGAAGGAACCGGTCTTGAAAACCGGCGAGGCGCAAGTCTCCGTGGGTTCGAATCCCACTCTCTCCGCCAAAATTTTATAGAGTCTGCGGAAGTACCCAAGAGGCCGAAGGGGCTCCCCTGCTAAGGGAGTAGGGTGTCTAATAAACGCCGCGAGGGTTCAAATCCCTCCTTCGCGCCAAACCCATTGATATGTCAGAGCTTGGCATGCCAATGGGTTTGTTATTTATTTAAGAAAAGGAGCCCTATGCTATGGAACTGTGCCACTATCTCCCCTTCTTCCAAGCTTTGCCGCCAGCAGAACAGTCCGCTCTCTCCCATGCTGCCGTGAGACGCAGAGTTCCACAGGGGACCCTGTTACATAACGGATCTGCAGATTGTTTGGGACTATTGGTGATCGAATTGGGGCAGCTCCGGGCCTATATGACATCAGATGAAGGCCGCGAGATCACCCTATACCGCCTCTTTGACCGGGATATCTGCTTGTTCTCTGCCTCCTGTATGTTGAGCAGCATCCAGTTTGACATCATCATCTGTGCAGAGAAGGAGACAGCATTCTGGATGATCCCAGCCGATTTCTATAAGCGCCTGATGGAACGGTCCGTTGCAGTTTCCAACTATACCAACCAGCTGATGGCCTCCCGCTTTACAGAGGTGATGTGGCTGGTGGAGCAAATTCTCTGGAAAAGCTTCGATCAGCGCCTGGCCCGCTTTTTTGGTGGAGGAAAGCGCCCTGGAACAGACTTCCCTGCTGATAACGACCCATGAGAAAATCGCGGCTCATCTGGGAACAGCCCGGGAGGTTGTCACCCGGATGCTGAAATACTTTCAGTCTGAGGGGATGGTTCGCCTCACTCGCGGAGCCATTGAGCTTTTTAGACCTAAAAAGGCTGGAAATCCTGGCGCAGATTTAAAATAATAATGTGGAGTATCCAGTTATGTACATTTCCATGATAGTCTTTTCCATCAAATTTTAATTATCAGTATATGCTAAAAACAATTATTGACATATGCCATAAATATGGTATACTGAGCCAGAGAGAATTTCTTTCATCTGAACTGATCAGGAGGTGCTTTCTATCGCAAGACCCAGAAAATGCAGGCGTGTGTGTCAAGTGCCACACGCATCGGGCTTTATACCTGTGGAAATGGATACACCGCTTCAAGGCATTACGTTGACTGTTGACGAATATGAGAGCATCCGTCTCATTGATCGCGAGGGGCTCTCCCAAGAGGAGTGTGGCCAGCGCATGGAAATTGCCAGGGCCACCGTGCAGCAAATCTATGCTGGAGCCCGGAAAAAGCTGGCGGATATGCTGGTGGAGGGACTGCCTCTGCGTATTGAGGGCGGCGACTACCGGCTCTGTGATGGGACGGGATTCACCCACGGCTGCGGCAACTGTATCAAGCACGGATTCCATCAACAATTTAGTAAATCCAAAGGAGAGCATGTCATGAGAATTGCAGTCACTTATGAAGATGGACAGATTTTTCAGCATTTTGGCCATACGGAACAATTTAAGATCTATGATGTGGCCGACGGCCAGATCACCTCTGCGCAGGTAATGAGCACCAATGGAAGCGGCCACGGCGCTCTGGCGGACGTCCTGAGCGCTGCTCAGGTGGACGCGCTGATCTGCGGCGGAATCGGCGGCGGTGCCCGCGCAGCTCTCGATGCCGCAGGTATCCAGCTGTACGGCGGAGTTTCCGGGGACGCAGACCAGGCCGTAGCGGCGCTGTTAGACGGAAAGCTGGATTATGATCCCAATGTCGTGTGCAATCACCACGGTGAGGGACACCACGAAGGCAGCTGTGGAGAACATCACTGCGGAGAGCACCACTGTGGAGAATGACGACCGAATGCAGGGGGAGGAGCTACCTATTGGCAGCTCCTCTTTTCTTTTGGCACCTTCTCCACGAGGGTTCTGCATCATACGAAATTAGTCCTCCTGACCGTTGTGAGGCACCCTTAACATGGTTGTATGTATTTTTTTTGCCGGGTACCCTGCTGCACTCACTCTAGGCCAGATTGCTGAATTCCTTTGACCTCTGGGACACAGCTATGGTACTTCTTCTTTTCAACGCTGCCGCCAAATGGATGGGAGCGTATACATAACCCCCGTTCTATGCGCCTCCCCCCTCCACCGGCGGCCATCTTTTTTGTTCTTTACTTTTTCAGAGGCATTTTACAAGGGTGGCACCTCTTTTATTTCGACATTTTATGAAAACATATAAAAAATACTCTTGCATCTTTCATTTGGTTGTGCTATATATCAAATTAACAAAAGGAGAAACCAACAGAACGCATTTTTGTTTTAATTGGTTTTCCTTGTCGAAGTAGTTGGAATCAACTCTGGGAAGGATTGATGTGTATGGAGCTCTATGAGAGCATCCGAAATGAAATCTGCGAGGTGTGCCATCTTCTGTATGAGCGGGGGTATGTCGTCAGCAACGACGGAAATGTATCCGTCCGCGTGGAGCCAGACAAGGTTCTGATCACGCCGTCCGGGGTTGGCAAGGGCAGGATGACACCGGACATGCTGGTGCTCTGCGATCTGCAGGGCAACGTTTTAGCAGGAACCCGCTACCCCTCTTCCGCGAGTAAGATGCACTTGATGATCTATCGGGAGCGGAGCGACGTGATGAGTGTAGTCCACGCCCACCCCCCCTCCCCACAGCCTTTTCCATCTGCCGCCGCCCTTTAAAGGAGCGGTATCTCGCTGAGATGATTGTGGGCCTGGGAGAAATCCCCGTCACGGAGTTCGCCATGCTCTCCACCGATGAGGTCCCTGACAGTGTCCGTCCTTTTGTGCAGGACCACAGCGCCGTGCTGCTGGCGAACCACGGCGCGCTGGCCTGGGGTCCCTCTCTCTGGTCCGCTTTTGACCGGCTTGAGGTGGTGGCGCAAACTGCCAAGGTCTTTTACTATGTGGACCGGATCGGCGGCGGCGTGGAAATCACGCAGGAACAGGCAGACACGCTACGCTCCATGACCGGTTTCTATCAAAAGCTGGCCGGAAAACGGGACGCATGAGGATGCCGCCGAGTCCCCAGAGTCTCCTTGCCCCGAGCGGCGCGCCAAAATTTTGGAGCTAGTGCGCCATGACAAGAGCGTGCTGGTCAAGGATTTATGTGTTCAGTTCGGCGTCACAAGTGAGACGATCCGCAAGGACCTGACTCTTTTGGAGCAGGAGGGGCATCTGATCAAAACCTATGGTGGGGCCTATATCCAGGACGGCGTGAAAAACGAGATCGATGTCAGCATCCGGAAAATGCTGCTGCCAGAGATCAAAGACGCCATCGGGCAGCGCTGCGCCTCTTTAGTGGAGGAGGGGGACACCGTCTTTCTGGATGAAAGCACTACCTGCCTCGCCGTAGCCCGCCATCTGCTGCATAGGGACATCACAGTGGTCACCAACTCCCTGGATATCGCCCAAGTCTTTTCCGACAGCGGCCAGGGAAAGCTGCTGCTCTCCGGCGGGGAGTTGGATCGGAAAAACCGCTGTTTTGTAGGCGGCAGCGCCGAGGATTTCCTCTCCCGGTACTATATGGACAAGAGCTTCGTCTCCTGCCGGGGCGCGGACCGCGCCGCAGGCATCACAGACGGCAGCGCCGTCAATGGGCGTATCCGCTCCATGATGCTCCAGCGGGCCAAACAGCGTTTTTTGGTATTGGACCACACCAAGCTCAATAAAGCCAACTTTTCCGAATTTGTGATTTTGATGCGATCCACACTGTTGTCGCGGATGCTTTTCCAGATACCGGCTGGTGGGAATTTTTTCGTCAGAGAGGGATTCAGGTCCTGGAATCCGGGACGCAAGGAGGTTAAGCACCATGTCATATACCGATGCACAGCTCATTGAGCTTTTGCACCTGCTCCCTCATCCAGAGGGCGGCTGGTACGCTTTCCGGGAATCCAGCGGCCAGGTGTTGCCTGCTCTGCCGGGTTTTCCCGGTCATCGGGAGAGCTGCAGCTACATCTATTACCTGCTCCAGCGAGGCGAAATCTCCCGCTGGCATCAGCTCAAGGCCACCGAGGTTTGGACCTGGCACCAGGGCGGTAGCCTGGAGATGACCCTGGGCGGCACGGGGACCCTCCCGGTGCCAGAGAGCACACTGACCCTGGGGCCCCGCCTGAGGCGGGAGAGCAGTTCCAGCGGATGACGCCTGCAAACTGCTGGCAGACCACCCGCGTGGTGGACGGGGACTTCGTTTTGGTATCCTGCGTAGTCTCACCGGCTTTCCAGGGCGAGGACTGCCTGCTTCCCTTGGAGCCTTTAGACAATGAGATTTATGAATAAAGGGGAATTTCCATGGACCTCTCACTCTTCTCCCTGGAGGGAAAAACGGCGCTGGTCACAGGCGTAAGCCGGGGGCTTGGACAGGCCATGGCCATTGCCCTGGCAATGGCTGGGGCCGACATTGTGGGCGTTGGGCTGCGCGGTATGGGCGACACCCAAGCCTTGGTGGAAGCCGAGGGCCGCCGCACCTATGAAATCCGGGCGGACCTTTCTCAGCGAAACGCGGCAGAGCGTGTTGCGAAGGAGGCTCTCGCCGCCTTCGGCAAGGTGGATATCCTGGTCAACAACGCCGGCATCATCAAGCTCTCCCCGGCAGAGAACCACACGATGGAGGACTTTGACGCCGTGATGGAGGTGAACCTTCGCTCCCTGTTCCTTCTCACCCGGGAGATTGCCCGTCAGATGATTTCTCTGGGGAATGGTAAGATCATCAACACCTGCTCCGTCCAGTCCATGAAAGGCGGCAGCGGCGATGCGGCGTATGTCGCCAGCAAGCACGCCGTTCACGGCCTGACCCGGGCCTGGGCCAACGAGTGGGGCCGGTACAACATCCAGGTCAACGGCATCGCCCCAGGCTACATGGTGACAGATAACACCGCCAAGCTCCGGCAGAACCGCGAGGCGGTGGCCGCCATCACCGCCCAGATTCCCCTAGGCCGCTGGGGAAAGCCGGAGGATCTGATGGGGCCGGTGGTCTTTCTGGCCTCCAACGCCTCAAACTTTGTAAACGGCCACCTGCTGGTGGCGGACGGCGGATACCTCAACGCATAATCAAACATACGTAAATTTTAGATAGGAGTGAATCCCATGTCAGAAGAGCTTAAGCAAGTAACCCACATCGACAACGTGCGGCTGGGAGAGGACGAAAAAAGTGTGGTCATCATCGATCAAACTCAGCTCCCCAACCGGACCGTCTACCTGACCCTCCGCACCCCGGAGGAGATGTATGACGCTATCAAGCTTCTACAGGTCCGGGGTGCCCCCGCCATTGGTATCTGTGCAGGCTACAGCATTTATGCCCTGGCCCGCCAGTGGGGAGATCGGCAGCTACACCGAATTTGCCCAGAAATTCCACGAGCAAAAAAGGAGTACCTCAACTCTTCCCGCCCCACCGCCGTCAACCTCAGTTGGGCGCTGAACCGGATGGAGGGCCTGGTGACTGCCAACGCGGGCAAGCCTGTGAGTGAAATTCTGGATCTGCTCGGCAAGGAGTGCCGCGCCATCCATGAAGAGGACATCGCCATGTGCCGGGCTATCTCCGAATACGGCCTGAGCCTCATCAAGGAGGGCGACGGTGTTCTGACCCACTGCAACGCCGGGCCTCTGGCTACCTCCCGCTACGGCACTGCTCTAGGCCCCTTGTTCCTGGGCAAAGAGCGGGGCATGAACTTCCACGTGTTCTCCGATGAGACCCGTCCTCTGCTGCAGGGCGCCCGCCTGACCTCTTATGAGCTGCAAAAGGCTGGGATTGATGTGACGCTGATCTGTGACAACATGGCCTCTATGGTGATGAAGAACGGATGGGTCCAGGCCTGCTTTGTAGGCTGCGACCGGGTGGCGGCCAACGGCGACGCCGCCAACAAGATCGGCACCAGCGGAGTGGCCATCCTGGCCAAACACTACGGGATCCCCTTCTATGTGCTGGGGCCCACCTCCACCATCGACCTGAACTGTCCCGACGGAGACCACATCCCCATTGAACTGCGGGATCCCGCGGAAATCCGGGAGAAGTGGTACGCCGAGCCCATGGCTCTGCCGGAGGTCAAGTGCTATAACCCAGCCTTTGATGTTACCGACCACACCCTGATCTCCGGCATTGTCACGGAGAAAGGGATCTGCCGCGCCCCCCTATACGGAGAGTCTGGCCGCGCTGTTCAAGAAGTGACGGAGGATATTTGTGCCGGTTTTTGACGGATTCTGTTCAGATTTCGTCTTGCAATGACGCAGCGCAGATAGTATGATAGAGGTGTTCTACAGGCTTGGCCTGTTCACACAGCGGAAAATCTGTGAAACTGTTTGTCCAGCGGGCAATTTGGCTTCACACCGCCAATTCATGAGGAGGAATGAATGAGATGAAAGTAAGCAAGAAACTCGCAGCACTGTTCCTGTCCCTTGCAATGGTTCTGTCTCTGGCTGCCTGTGGCAGCGGTACAGACACCACAGAGGATGACACCACCGGAGATGACGCCACCGCCACGGAAACCGGCCTGAAGATCTGTATCATCACCACCTCCGGCATTGACGATGGTTCCTTCAACCAGAACTGCTATGAGGGTATCCAGGCCTTCCTGGCAGATCATGCAGACTGCACAGTGACCGACATCAAGGAAGGAGACTACAACAAGCTGGTTCCCACCGTGGAGGAGATGGCAGGCGATTATGACGTCTTTGTCCTGCCCGGCTTCAACTTCTCCAATGTGGGCGACGTGGCTGCCGCCAACCCTGACACGTATTTCATCGTGGTGGACTCCACCATCACCGACAGCGAGGGCAACCCCATGAGCCTGGACAATGTGTACACCATGACCTTCTCCGAGCAGGAGAGCGGCTTCTTCGCCGGCGTTGCCGCCGCGATGGAGACCAAGACCGGTAAGGTGGCGGTTAACGGCATGGCTTATCCCTCTAATGTCAACTATCAGTATGGCTTCATGTCCGGCGTGAACTACGCCAACAAGCACTACGGCACCACCGCGCAGTGTGTGGAACTGCCCTCCTACGCCGGTGTGGACCTGGCTGGCACCAACGTGGGCGGTAACTACATCGGCGACTTCGCGGATGAGGCCACCGGCAAGGTTGTGGGTGACGCTCTGGTAGCCGAGGGCTGCGATGTGCTGTTCGTGGCTGCGGGCAACGCTGGCAACGGCACCTTTACCGCCGCGAAGGAGGCTGACGGTGTTTGGCTGATCGGCTGTGATATCGACCAGTATGACGACGGCGCCAAGGGCAGCGAGAATATTATGCTCACCTCCACCCTGAAGAAGATGGACACCCACGTGCAAAAGCAGCTGACCGCCATCTATGACGGCACCTTCGTAGGCGAGGACGCCTTCCTGAGCGTCTCCACCGATGGTGTTGGCTATGTCTCAGAAGATGGCCGCCAGCAGCTCTCCGAGGAAACTCTGGAAAAGCTGGCTGAGTGCTATGAGCTGGTAAAGGACGGTACCATCGTCCCTGCCGCTGACGCCACTGTGAACGACTATACCCCCGATAATTTCCCCGGCCTGTAAGCTTCAGAAAGGACGTGACCTATCATGACGAAAACCTCTGTTTCCGCCAGCATCAGTGTCAAGGACGCTGAGATTGCCAAAATTGTTCTCATGCCCGGCGACCCCCTGCGGGCCAAGCACGTGGCAGAGCGCTATCTAGAAAACCCCGTCTGCTTTAATACCGTGCGCAATATGCTAGGCTATACCGGCACTTACGGGGAAGAAAATCTCTCCGTGATGGGCAGCGGCATGGGCATTCCCTCCATGGGGGCTCTATGCCACCGAGCTGTACACCCAGTTTGACGTGGACGCCATCATCCGAATTGGTTCCGCCGGCGGCCTGGTGGACGAGGTGCATATGCGGGACGTGGTAATCGCCATGGCCGCGTCCTCGAACTCCAGCTACGGTGATGCCGTTCGGCCTGCCCGGACATCTGACTCCCGTTGCGAACTATGGCATGCTTGCCAGTGTGGTAGAGTCTGCCCAGCAGCTGGGCGTGCATGCCAAAGGTCGGCCCCGTCTACACCAGCGATCACTTCTACTACCCCACCACCGAGGTCAATGACAAGGCCCGGGAACTTGGGCATCTGGCTGTTGAAATGGAGACCGCCGGCCTCTATTGGACCGCCGCCGCCTGCCATAAGAAAGCGCTGAGCATCCTGACCATCTCCGATCATATCTATACGGGAGAGGCACTTTCTGCCGAAGACCGGCAGGAGTCCTTCCATGAGATGATGGAAGTGGCGTTGGAGACTGCCTGGCGGTGCGTTGAATAAACACGATCTGCGCCGCCCCTCCCGCCAATTGTGACGGAAGGGGCGGCGCATCCTAATTTCAAAACCGATGGGGTAGGGCCATGGAAGACTACATTGTGGAAATGCGCCATATTACCAAGCGCTTTCCAGGCATTGTCGCCAACGACGATGTCAGCATCCAGATTCAGCGCGGCGAAGTCATGCGCTGCTGGGCGAAAAAACGGCGCCGGAAAGAGCACGCTCATGAGTATGCTCTTTGGCATGTATGAGCCGGACAGCGGGGAGATCTATATTCAGGGGGAGAAGGTGACATTCCGCTCCTCCAATGATGCCAGCGCGCACAACATCGGCATGGTGCATCAGCACTTCAAGCTGGTGGACAACTATACAGTTGCGGAAAATATCATCCTGGGTATGGAGCCTATGAAAAGATTTCTGGGTGTGCTCCCCTGTGTGGATATGAAAACAGCGAACCGCCAAATCGCAGAGCTGTCTAAGCGGTATGGCCTGGAGGTGAATCCCACCGACAAGATTGAGGACCTTCCGGTTTCCGTCCGACAGCGGGTGGAAATCCTGAAGATGCTCTATCGGGAGGCTGACATCCTGATCTTTGACGAGCCTACCGCCGTCCTGACACCCCAAGAAATTGAGTTTTTGTTGAAAATCATCGGTGAGCTGCGGAAAAATGGAAAAACCATTATCCTCATCACCCACAAAATTGAGGAGATCAAGAAAATTGCCGACCGCTGCGCCATCCTCCACCGCGGCAAGCTGGTGGATGTGTTGGATGTGGCGTCCACCTCCTCTCAGACCATGGCCAATATGATGGAAGGCCGCCAGGTGGAGTTTTCTGCTGATAAGTCCTCTCCGCACTATCGGGACACCATCTTGGAGGTAGACCATCTGACTGTCCGTAACGCCAACAAATTCGATGTGGTAAAAGACGTTTCCTTCCGGATTCGGGGCGGCGAGATTTTTGCCATTGCCGGCGTCTCCGGAAATGGGCAGGGCGAGCTGGCCGACGCCATTGCCGGTATGCTGAAGGCCCACAGCGGTTCCATCAAGCTCTGTGGAACCGACATTACGGAGGCCACCATCCGCCAGCGCACAGAAGCCGGCATCTCTTACATCCCAGAGGACCGGCAGGGCGTCGGCGTCTTTATGGACTTCACACTGTCCCAGAACCTGGCGCTGCGTAAATACTATCGGGAACCGTTTGCCAAAAAGGGCATCCTGGATTTCGGTCAGTTTGACCGCTACGCGGAGAGCTTGATCGGCACCTATGACATCCGCAGCGGTCAGGGCGGCAAAACCATCCTGCGCTCCATGAGCGGCGGCAACCAGCAAAAGGCCATCGTCGCCCGGGAGATTGAAGAGCATTCCAAGCTGATTATTTTTGTCCAGCCCACCCGGGGTCTGGACATCGGTGCTATTGAAAATATTCATCGTCAGATCATCGCGGAGCGGGATAAGGGTGTCGCCATCCTGCTGATCTCTCTGGAGCTGGATGAAATCATGGAGCTGGCTGATACGATCGGTGTCATCTACAACGGCCAGCTTCTGAAAATCGCCGACGCTTCCACCATGACCTCTCACGATGTGGGCAAATATATGATGGGGGTGAAAGAGGCATGAAGAAACCGCTGAACAAGCTGGCGTCCATTTTGGACGGCAACCGCCATTCCTCTATTTTCGTCTCCCTCCTCAGTATTCTGCTGAGTCTGATCTGCGCCAGCATCATTCTGCTCATCCTTGGGAAAAATCCCTGGCGGCCTTCCAGAGCTTTTTGCAGGAGCGGGTTTCTGGCCCAAGGCAAAATATGGCGGCGGAAGCGGCATGCTGACCGATCTGTTCTCCTTTTTTGAATGTTCTGGCGCCCATGATTCTGGCTGCTCTGAGCTTTATCGTGGGCTTCAAGGCGGGCCTTTTTTCAACATTGGCATCTCTGGGCAGATGCTGGCCGCTGGGTTCCTGGCCACCTCCATGGTGGGTTACAGCGACCTCTATGCGGTGCTGGCAAAGCCCCTGGTGATTCTAATCGGCATCCTGGCTGGTGGCGCCCTTGGCGCGTTTGTTGGATTTCTCAAGTACAAATTCAACATCCATGAGGTGGTTTCCACCATCATGATCAACTACATCATAAACTACTTAACAGGATTTTTTCATCAATACCTATTTCGCAGATATGCTGACCCGCTCCATGAAGATTTGCGGCAGCAACGCCCGCCTGACCTGGACCAGCGTTCAGCTGGCCGGGGTGAAGTGCGATATTCCACTGGGAATTGTGTTGGCAGTAGCAGCGGCCTTTGTGGTCAAATTCATCTTTGATAAAACGGTGTTCGGCTTTGAGCTCCGGGCCGTGGGCATGAATCCAAAGTGTGCCCGGTATTCTGGCATCAAGGTAGGAAACCGGATCATTGCCTCCATGGTGATCTCCGGCATGCTGGCCGGCCTTGCCGGTGTGACCTATTACTGCGGTTATTATAACACCATTGTTCCCAAAACACTGCCAGATCTTGGTTATGATGCCATCGCTGTGGCGCTTCTCGGAAATTCCAGCCCGATCGGCGCCATTTTTCGCCGGCGGCCTCATCAGTATCTTCCAGACCGGCAGCAACTATATGAGCTCCAGCTGGGCGTCGCCAAAGGAAATTGCCTCTTTGATCACCGGCATTTTGCTGCTGTTCTCAGCCTGCGGCGGCTACTTCCGATATCTGGCCCGCCGCCGTCTGGATCGGATGGCGGACGAGGCCGCTCAGCTGGCTGAGACACAGGCAGGTCCCGGAAAGGAGGACGAGCCCCATGTTGATAAGGTCTTTATTGACGGACTCTCCTTTGCAGCGCCTCTGCTGGTCATGGCCATCGGTGCCATTTACTCGGAAAAGAGCGGCGTTACCAATCTGGCCGTGGAGGGTTTCAGGGCTTTGGCGCCTTTGTGGGCGCGTTGGTAGCGGTAATTCTGATGCCCACCATGGGCGACGGATCTCAGGCAGTGATCTATATTGCCATGCTGGCGGCCTTCATTGGCGGCGGCATTTACGCCTGCATTCACGCTCTGCTGTGCGTGAAGTTCCGCGCCAACCAGGTCATCAGCGGCGTGGTGGTCAATATTTTGGCGGTTGCGCTGACCACCTTTCTCACAACCGCGATGAATAAGGCCTTGACCGGAGGGCAATCGTCCAACAAGTTCATTTTGGGAATTTCCGACCGCTTTGACATTCCCGGCCTGTCCCAGATCCCGGTCATCGGAGCCCTGTTCCAGAATATGTATCCTTTTGAGTGGATCATCCTGGCCATCGCTGTGGTGTCGTGGTACCTGATGTACAAGACCCGCTTCGGCATGCATCTGCGGGCCTGCGGTGAAAATCCCCAGTCCGTGGACGCTGCCGGCGGCAATGGTGGAGCGCACCCGTTTCATTGCCGTGATGCTCTCGGGCGCCTTATCAGGTGTTGGCGGCATCTGTTTTGCCTATTCCATCTCAGCCAACTTCTCTCCCAACATCTATATGGGCTATGGTTATCTGGCCATCGCCGCCATGATCTTTGGCAACTGGAACATCCCCTTTACCGCGCTGGTCTGCCTGTTCTTTGGCCTGGCCAAATCCGGCGGCTACCAGCTCTGTTTGAACATGGGGCTGCCCAGTAATTACTCCGATCTATTTATGATGCTGCCCTATATTCTCACACTTTTTGCTGCTGGCCTTCTTCTCCAAGAAGAACCATCCTCCTGCTGCGGCCGGCGAGGCCTACGACAAGGGCAAGCGGTAAATTCTGGCGCGCTGGCGAAACCGGCGCGCCTTCCATACTATCATTCAAGGAGGTTTACGATGAAGACTCTGATCCGAAATGCGAAAGCGATTGTCACCTGTGACGCCCAGGACCATGTCTATTGGAATGCAGACCTGCTGATTGACGGTCCCCGAATTTTGAAAAATTGGCTCTCAGCTGCCCGACCCCTATGACGAAGTCCTCGACGCCAGCGGTATGTTTATTTATCCAGGCCTGATCAACACTCATCATCACTTCTTCCAGACCTTCGTCCGGAATCTCAAAACCATTGACTATCCCAATATGACAGTGCCAGAGTGGCTGGACAAGGCGTATCGTGTCTTCCAGCTGATCAACGACGAGGTGATCTTTTACTCCTCCCTGACCGCTATGGGGGACCTGATCAAGCATGGCTGTACCTGTGCCTTTGACCACCAGTACTGCTACACCAAATCCACTGGAAAGGCACCGGTGGACCGGCAGATGGAGGCCGCCCGGATGCTGGGCATTCGCTACCATGCCGGCCGGGGCGTCAACACCCTGCCCCGGGAGAAAGGCAGCACCATCCCTGAAAACATGCTGGAGACCACGGAGGAATATCTGCAGGACTGCGAACGCATCATCCAGCTCTACCACGACCCGAATCCCTACGCCATGTCCCAAATCGTCCTGGCCCCCTGCCAGCCCATCAACAGCTATCCCGAAACCTTCACGGAGACGGTGAAGCTGGCCCGTGCCAAAGGCGTGCGGATGCACACGCACCTGGGCGAGGGAGAGAACGAGATCATGCTGGCGCGGTGGGGAAAGCGCACGTTGGACTGGTGTCAGGACATCGGCTTCATCGGCGAGGACGTGTGGTACGCCCACGGCTGGGAGCTGACGCCGGAGGAATACACAGTCCTCGGCCGCTTTGGGTCCGGCGTGTCCCACTGTCCCGGACCGGCTATTCTGGGGGCTTTCCCATCCTGCCCATGAGGGAGATGATGGAAGCTGGCGTGTGCCTCAGTCTGGGCTGCGACGGCTCCGCCACCAATGATAGCTCCAGTCTCCTGGACTCCATGCGCACCGCCTGGATGATGCAGGCTTGGCACAGCAAGGCCCGGAGCGGCTGTATTTCCCCTATGAAATGTTGAAAATCGCCACCGTGGGCGGCGCCAAGACTCTGGGCCGGACAGATCTGGGGTCTCTGGAGCCGGAGAAGGGCGCAGACCTCTTTATGATCGACGCCGGAAAGCTGGAGCTGACCGGTACCCTCCACGATCCCCGGAACCTGCTGGCCCGGGCGGGCGTCACTGGCGAGACGGCTCTGACCATGGTCAATGGGAACGTAGTCTTCCGGGACGGCGTGCTCACCGGCGTGGACGAATATGCCCTGGCCCAGGAAGGCGAGGCCGTCTGCACTCGGGTTTTGCGGGAGCCCTGCGAGGCCTTTTGGAACCTCTGCTGAATTTCAAATATGAAAAAGAGGCTGACATCAAAATTGGTGTCAGCCCTCTTTTACTCCTCGTACTTTCTGCGCAGACGACGGAAAATCACTTGTCCCAGAATCACCTCCAGGAGCATGAACGCCCCCAGATATCCTACCAACAGACGGCTGTTCAGCACCCCCCAGCGCATCCAAAACCGAGAACGCCACAATAGAAACCGACAGCACGGCGAGGCCGATGAGATAGGCGCAGCGCCCACTACGGTCACTAAGCTTCTGGTTCAGCTCGTCTTGCAGGTCAATCCGCTCCTGCTCCACCCTTTCTGCGTATCGCTCCCGGTTCCGCGGCGAGGTCCAGTATACGTATTTTCCAATCATCACCGCTCCCGGAACCGCCCCGGCAAATCCAAAGGCAAACAGGAGGCTCCCCCAGTCTCCCCTCCGTCAGCGATGAGAGCGCCAGCAACAGGATACCAACTGCCACATATACGATCCCAGTCATCAGGTGTCCTCGTTTCATCAGTCCGCTCCCCTCTCGTGAATAAAAATTTCCTCTATCGGTCTTTCAAAAAAATCCGAGATGGCAAAGGCCAGTTCCAGCGAGGGGTTGTATTTGCCCGTCTCAATAGAGCTCACCGTCTGCCGGGATACCCGGATCACCCTTGCGAATGCCTCTTGGCTCAGCCCCGCTGCTTTCTGAGCGCCTCCACCCTGTTCTCCATCCGCAACGCTCCTTTCGCGCTCTTGTAAAGGTTCCTTTACAACGCTAGAATATCATACCCACCAGTCATTGTCAAGTTTCCTTTACAAAAAAATAAGAGGACGGCAAGCGTCCTCCTGTTTTTCTCTTATGCATCCTGCTTCTGGTCCGTCGACCCAAAGTCCTGCTCCGTGCTGGCGGTATCCCAGCGTAGCATGGTCTCCATCACCCGGATGTCACTGTCCACATCCAGGGCGTCGGACTGGTAGAGCTCGTCCAGCTGGTGCTCAAAGCCTCGGATGATGCTGTCCATTGTGGCCTCAATCCGCTGCTTTGCCTGACGCAGATTCTCTCCCTCCACTCCGGCTGCCTCAAATTCCGCGTAGGAGTCCAGCAGTTTTCTGCGTGGTGGGCAGATAATAGTTTAAAAAGTGTCAATCCGGCCGAGCTTCTTCGGATCTGCCTCCACCGCCCGGAAAATCTTCGCCGCGATCTCTTCCAGCCGGTCAATCTTGGCGGAGAGAATGGGGTCTGCAATGCAGTCATTCGCCCGCCGTATCTTCCGCAAGATGCCGGAGTAGCCCTCCTCTGCCTCCTTGGGGGTCTCTATCTTCTGTCTGCGCAACGCCTGGTCTGCCTCGCCGCTGCGGAAGAGATAGCCCCTCTCCACATTCAGATATGCTTTGCCGCCAAAGTACCCTTTATCAATCATCCGCTGTAAATCCCGCTCTGTTCGGCGCTCCGGATAGCCCAGGGTTCTCGCCAGTTCTTCCACCGGCATGGCGTCCCGGTCTCCAAGTACTGCCAGATACTTGGAAAAGCGTCCCAGCTGGCGGTCCATGAAATATCCCTTGCCCAGCATCGCAATACCAGCCACGGCCATGGCAAGGCCTGCTAAGAAGTCCTCCAGCCAAAGACCGATCCAGTCTGAGGGTAAAAAGAGCGCATCCAGTGGGTCCAGGGCTCCCAGAACGCCCACCACCGCAACCAGGGCGCCGATAATCTGGCCACCTGGCGGTGGACTTCTTTGGGATCGGTGAGCGGGTCATCCGTTTCGCTGCTGCTCTGGCCTGACTGGGAGACTTCTCTGGCGGCAGCTCCTTGTTCGGTCCTTGCCAAATAAGCTTTGCCAGGAGGAGAATCAGCGCAATCGGCCAGAGCTCCACCAGAAAAAAAGACAATCAGCGCCCAGGAGAACCAGTCGCTGTCCTCTTTCTTTTTGGGCTTGCCACGGCTTACTCCCCTTTTTCTTCAGCTTGTGCTTTTGCCCCTTCTCATCCACAAGATACGTGTTGTCCAGCTGCCCCCGCAGGCTGCCCAGCACGGAATCAATGTACTCCCGGCGCAGTGCGGCGCGCTCCATCTCCTCCCACTCCGTCAGTCCCTCCGGGGTTTTGGCCTTGCGGGCCAGCTCGTTGATCCGGTCGATCTGCTTTTTGTTCCATGGTTTTCCCCTCCTGTCAGGTCTCCGGGCGCTCACGCTCAAAGACCAGGTCTATTGTCTCCATATATCCGCCGGCTCTCTGGCGCTTGGGGATAAACCCCGTATAGCGCCACCCCTCCGCTGCTCGACAGAGAATGACTTCCTGATGGGCCAGGGTCTCCCAGCCGATGCCGCCGAATAAACTATCCGCCTCCGCCGTCATCACAGTGAATCTCCTCAAATTCATATTCCCACAAGGTTCTTTCTCCCCTCTCACACATACCGCTTCACTACGATGGCGGTGCGGCCCTTTCGTCACGCCGCCCACCTCCGCCAACTGAAATTTCCCAAAGCCCCGGGCGGAAACCGTGTCCCCTTCCACGAGGAGCTTGTCCGGTTTTGTACACTCCCCTCCAGTTCACCTGCACCCGGCCGGAGGCGATCAGGTCCGCCGCTTTGCTCCGGGCCATCCGGAAGCCTGTGGAGGCCACTGCGTCCAGCCGCAGAGACGAGACGGTGTCCCGCACCTCCTCGCACTTGATCTCCGGCATGTGGAGGTGACTGGGATCGATCTCCGCCACCGTCAGCTTTGCCCGTCCGGCGGAGGTCCAACTGCTCAGGAGGAAATCCGTCACCGTGTCCAGCACCAGCAGATCCGCGCTGTCCGGCCCCACCAGGATGTCCCCGACCTTCTCCCGCACGATGCCAAGGCCCATGAGACTTCCCAGAAGATCCCGGTGGTTCACCTTCTCCTCCACCCGGAACACCGTCCGCAGACAGCGGATGGGGCTCTCGGTGCTCTCCGGCTCCATCCAGTCCGGCAGGAAAAGGATGAGCGCCCGCTCCGCGCCGTCATACCCGCCTGTCCGGAGATAGGCGCTCTCCGGTACGCCGGCGCGCCGGAGCAGGTCCAGTGCCAGCGTCTGCTGCTGCGGGCTGAGAAAATCCGTGGCTGTGGGGATGTTGCGCCGCGCCGCCTGCTCGGCTCGGTCCAGGACCTTTGCCAGCAACATCCGGTCCTCACCCAGGGCTCCGATTGATCCAACAGTTTCGACTTATCCATGTCCCAGCTCCTGTGTACGGACCAGCTCCGCATAAGCTCCTTCTCTCTTCATCAGCTCCTCGTGATTTCCCAGCTCTACGATACGGCCATCCTCTACTACAGCAATCCGGTCGGCGTGGCGGACGGTGGAAAGGCGATGGGCAATGATCACGGTAGTGCGCCCCCGGGAGAGCTTTTCAAAGGTATCCTGAAGGCGGGCCTCCGTTACGCTGTCCAGCGCGGAGGTGGCCTCGTCCAGAATCAGCACCGGGGGATTTTTCAAAAAGATGCGGGCAATCGAAATTCTCTGCTTCTGCCCGCCGGAGAGCAGAGTACCCCGCTCCCCTACATAGGTGTCAAAGCCATCAGGCATGGCCGCAATGTCGTCATAGATCTCCGCCATCTTGGCCGCCTGGACTACCTCTTCCTCCGTGGCGCCGGGCTTTCCGTAGCGAATATTCTCCAGGATGCTGGCGGCAAAGAGAAATACGTCTTGCTGCACCACGCCCACATTCTGCCGCAGGGACTCCTGGGTGACATCCCGTACATCCTGCCCATCCAGGCGGATGGCACCGGCAGTCACGTCGTAAAACCGCGGGATCAACTGGCAAAGGGTGGACTTTCCTCCGCCGGAGGGACCCACCACCGCCACGGTCTCGCCAGGACGGATGTGCAGGTCCACATCGTGCAGAACCTCCACCCCATCCTGATAGGTAAAGCGGACATGGTCCACGTCAATCCGGCCCTCCACCCGTTGAAGTGCTTTTGCGTTGGGGGCATCCTGCATGGCGGGCTCCTCCCGCATCAGCTCGATAAAGCGGCCCAGGCCCGCAGTCCCGTTGGCAAAGAGCTCTGCAAAGTTGGAAAGCTTGCGCACCGGGTTGACAAAGGTTGTAATATACAGGCTGAAGGTGATGAGGTCCACGGTGTTCATCCGGCCCTGCATGATAAAGATTCCGCCGGCAGTGATCACCACCACGGAGAGGATACACAGGAAGAATTCCATAGAGGCGTTAAACCGTCCCATCGCTCTGTGGAATGCCCGCTTGGAAGTCTTGAAGCTGTTGTTGGAGGTCTCAAACTTTCGCAGCTCCTCCCGCTCGTTGGCAAATGCCTTGGCGGTACGGATGCCGGAGAGTCCAGATTCAATGTCAGTGTTGATCACCGCGGTACGCTGTTTGACCTGCCGGGACGCCTCCTGCATAGAGGCGCGGCAGCGCCACACCACCGCGAAAAAGACCGGCAAAATCAGAGCAATCACCAGCGCCAGCCGCCACTGGATGGAGAACATAATGCCAAGCGCCCCCCACAATGGTGACACCAGAGATAAAAACATCCTCCGGCCCATGGTGGGCCAGCTCTGTGATATCAAAGAGGTCTGCGGTCAGACGGCTCATGAGCTGTCCGGTGCGGTTGCGGTCATAGTAGTCAAAGGACAACTCCTGCATATGGCGGAACAGGTCTCGGCGGATATCCGCCTCCACCAGGATGCCAAAGGTATGCCCCCAGTAGCAGATTACATACGTCAGCATCGCCCGCAACAAAAAGCTGTGAACACCACTGCCATTACCGCGAAAAAGGTCCCGTAGGCGCGCTCCGGAAGCAACTGATGCATGCACCAGCGAGATACCGCCGGAAATGCCAGGTCAATCAAAGAGATCATCAGCGCACAGACAAGGTCCATGGCGAACAGCTTCCAATGCGGCCTGAAATAGGAGAGAAAAATCTGCAGAGAGGATTTCTTTCGGAATTCTTGGGTCGTCATGACAGGGCTCCTTTTGATTTCAGATCAATATGATATGATAGCACGAATTTTGTCTGGGTGCAATGTCAGTTTCTCTTCTCCCTGCTGATGCTCTCTTCTCAGACGAGCGGCCTTCTTGTATAGGGACTCTCCATGTGGTACAATCAGAATATCCGGAACTCTCTGTATCTGGCTGGATATCACTGCTTCCATTCACATTCGAGTGGTCTCTAAGCGTCCCCGCATTGGGATGCCCAATCAGGCACATCCTGTTGATACATTGTTTTTTGTAGCCTGAGCATGTGTGGGATTTGCTGTGTGGACGGAGATCGTTATCCATGGCTGAAAGACTTCCTGCTTTGGCCGCAGACTCTAAACAAGAAATGAGGAGTTTTGATGGATATCACCTTAAGGCAAGAGGCCTCTGGAGACTATGAACAATCAGAGTCCGTCACCCGGGAAGCCTTTTGGAATCAATACGCCCCTGGCTGTATGGAGCACTATCTGCTGCATATCATGCGGACGTGTCCGGCTTTTATACCGGAGCTGGACATCGTGGCTCTCTCCCAGAACATGGTAGTCGGCCATGCCATCTGCCTGCGGGCCGTGATTCATGCGGATTCCGGCCGGGAACATTCGGTCTCGACTCTGGGGCCGCTCTCCGTGCTTCCCGCATATCAGCACCGCGGCATCGGCGGGCGGATGATTGCAGAGCCAAGGACCGGGCCAAAACACTGGGGTTTCCTGCCATCCTCCTGTGCGGTGATCCGGATTACTACAAGCGGCAGGGGTTTCTTCCCGCAGAGGTATTTGGTATCCGCACGGCGGACAACCTGTATCTCACAGCGCTCCAGGCCTGCGAGCTATCGGAGCACGCGCTTCGCGGCGCAGAGGGGCGCTACTGTGAGGACGCGGTCTACGCCGTGGACCCATCCGCCGCGCTGGCATTCGACCGGCATTTCCCGCCCAAGACTCCGCTTAACGGTACGCCTTCTCAAAAGCGATTCCAGACACTTGCTGCCATGTACCGTGAAGCAGATACGAAACTGCGCGCAGATGGCTGACCTCGGCTTCTCCTTTAAAAATGCCGACAGGCGCAGTAGTGAAGTTCTCTACGGCTATCTCAAAAATCAACGCCAGCCGATGTACCCGCCTGTGGCGGGGATCGGCCTACGGAGAGCTTCGATCTCCGCGCCGTCTGAGCAGGCTGCTTTCAGCTATGGTGTTCCTTTGTACTGATCAATCATCAATCAAGCGGCGGAACTTTTGAAAAGTTCCGCCGCTTGATCTGTCAAAACCAGCTCTGGCCATCCTCCCACAGGCAGGAGGCTCAGGAGAGAATCATATCGATCCCCTGCTGGAGCGTATCTGCATCCAGGGCACCTGTGGCCCGAGCAATCATATAGCCCTCCGCATCAATAAAATAGGTGGTTGGAAGCGAATAGGCCTGATAGGAGATGGCCGCATCCGACTCCGTATCATAGAGCACCGGGAAGGAATAGCCCGCCTCCTCTATGAAAGCTGTGGCAGTTTCCACGGTCTCCCGGCTGCCATCGGTCATGTTGACCATGAGGAAATGAATGTCCTCGCCCAGTTCCTCATAGGCCGCGTCAAATTCCGGCATCTCGCTTTGGCAGGGACCGCACCAACTAGCCCAGAAATTCAACACAATCGGCTTTGCCCACATAATCTGAGAGCCGGACTTCCGTTCCAGTGCCATCATATACTGTAAAATCCGGGGCCGCTACCTTCTCAGGCTCTGCGTCCTCTGTGGAGGCTGCCATTTGATCAGGCGGCAGCATCTCTCCGCTCAACTTCCCGTAGAGAATGGATGCCCCGCCGATCAGCACCACCAAAGCCAGAGCCAGTACCGCCCATGTTTTATGATTTCTCATAATGCCTCCTAGCTCAGTAGATTCAGGAGCCGCCCCAGTGTTCCCGTGGCCATCAGCACACCCACCAGAATCAGCAGACTTCCGCTGATGAGATTGATCACGCGGTAGTTCCGCTTGATCCAGTCAAAGGCTGATTTCAATTTGTCAATCAGCACTGCACTGACCAAAAAGGGAATCCCCAGCCCCAGGGAGTAGGCCAGCAGCATCAGCATACCGCTCCCCACGTGCCCTTGCTGGGAGGCCAGCGCCAGAGCAGAACCCAGAAATGCCCCCACACAGGGCGTCCACCCCAGAGAGAAGATCACCCCGAACACGACCGCGGAAAAAAAGCCCATCTCACCATTCACCTCTCTGCCGCTGCCGCGGAACAGATTCCACTTGAAAACGCCCAGGAACTGCAGTCCAAAGAGAATCACCACCAGACCAGAGAGGAGATTCACCGCCGTCTGGTGTTGTTTGAAAAGCTCTACCGTCCCGGCTAACGCCCCCATGGCAACAAAGACCAGGGTAAAGCCCAGCACGAAGCCCAGCGCGTTCTTCACGGTCCGAGCGGTGGTACGCCTCCGCCGCCGGCAAAGTAGGAGATGTAGATCGGCAGCATCGGCAGCAGACAGGGCGAGACAAAGGTGATGATCCCTCCAGACAGGAAATCACATACTGCATGGGTTTATCACCCTTTCCGTCGAAGGCCTGGGACAACAGCCATCCGATCAAGGCCATGTACGCCATAGCTCGAAGTGGGCTGGACGCAATCGCACAGCCGCTCCCACACCCGAAAAAGCGGAAATACACCGCGCCCATAGCGGCACCGACCAGCGCAAACGCTGCGCCCCGGAGCCAGGGTCTCCAGGTTCGCCGCTTCGCTGCTTCCCTCCTATGGTTCTCTTTGCGCTCTCTGATCATCGTTTGTCCATGCCGCAGGGAAATGCCTCCTCCGCGGCGCAACGGTCCAGCATCACGCTCTCATAGAGCCGGTAGCCGCCGGCAAGGTTCCTGCACGCAAAGCCATTCTGCTCCAGGATGCGGCAGGCGATATAGCTGCGCAGACCACTCTGGCAGATCACGTAGACCAGCTTTCCCGTTTCCAGCTCGTTCATCCGCTCCCTCAGCTCATCCACCGGAATATGAACCGTACCCTCGATATGGCCACTCTGGTACTCCTCTGCCGTCCGGGTGTCCAGCAGCGTCACACTGCCGTCCCGGGGCAGTGCGTCCACCTCGTCCCAGTGGAACTGCCGCACAGTGCCGTTCGCCAGATTCTCAATCATAAAGCCCGCCATATTCACCGGGTCCTTGGCCGAGGAGTAGGGCGGCGCATAGGCAAGGTCCAGGTCCTTCAGATCCAGGGCAGTCAGGCCCGCCCGGATGGCGGTTGCCAGCACGTCGATGCGTTTGTCCACGCCCTCGCTGCCCACAATCTGTGCCCCTAACAGGCGATAGGTGTTTTTCTCAAAAAGTACCTTCATATTCAAGAGCCTTCCGCCGGGATAATAGCCGGCGTGGCTGGCTGGAGAGAGATAGACCTTATCGCACTCAATGCCGGCTTTGCGGGCGGCCTGCTCATTGATGCCAGTGGCGGCGGCGGTCATATCAAAACCTTAACTACCGAGGAGCCCTGGGACCCCTGATAGCGGCTGTTCCCACCGCAGATGTTGTCCGCCGCGATGCGTCCTGCTTGTTGGCGGGGCCCGCCAGAGAGATCAGGGTGTGCTCTCCAGTGACAAAATGCTGCACCTGCACCGCGTCACCAACAGCATAGATATCCGGCACGGAGGTCTCCATCTGATCATTCACCGCGATGCTACCCTTGACGCCAAGCTCCAGCCCTGCCTCTTTCGCCAGCTGCGTGTCCGGTGTGACGCCGATGGCCAGAACCACCAGCTCCGCCTCCAGCGGCTCTGCTCCTTTGAGCAGGACCCCTGACGCCGCCGGGCGCCTCCTCAAAGCCTTCCACAGTATGGCCCAGCAGCAAACGGACGCCTTTTTTCCGCATTTTTGCGTGAATGAAGGATGCCATCTCCGGGTCAAAGGGGTTCATGAGCTGCTTCGGGCGCTGGACCATAGTGACCTCCATCCCCAGTTCCCGCAGATTCTCAGCCATCTCCAGACTGATGAAGCCGCCGCCAGCCAGCACTACGGACCTGGGGTGATGGGTTTTCACAAATTCGTGAATCCGCAGGGTATCCTCCACCGTGCGCAGGGTGAACACCTGCCCAACGCCGGGCAGCTCCGGCTGGGTGGGCTTCGCGCCGGGAGAGAGTAAAAGCTTATCATAGCTCTCCTCAAACGTCTCGCCAGTAGACAGATTCCGCACGGAAACCGCCTTCCGCTCCGGATGGATGGCAATCACCTCATGCCGCACCCGCATATCTACACGGAACCGCTGCCAAAAGCTCTCCGGTGTTTGGAGAGTCAGCTCTGCCTGATCGGTGATGACGCCGCCGATATAATAGGGCAGGCCGCAGTTGGCGTAAGAGATATACCCAGAGCGCTCAAAGACAACGATCTCCGCCTGCTCATCCAGCCGGCGGATTCTCGCCGCCGCAGTGGCTCCGCCTGCCACACCGCCTACAATCACAACCTTCATTTTAGCACTCCACCTTTCCGCGGTATCGGTTGATCCCGCCGATATTCGTCACATTGCAATAGCCCATGCGCCGCAGAACCGCCGCCGCGTGGCTGCTTCTGGCCCCGCTCAGGCAGTAGACAAACAGCGGTGTGCCCAGGTCTGCCGGCAGTCCATCGACAGACGGCAGCGCATCCACTGGGATGTTTCGGCTGCCAGGGAGATGGCCTTCTTGGTATTCCGCGCCTGTGCGCACATCCAGAAGCACAGCGTCCGGTGTTGCAACGCAGCGTTCCATTCCCTCATTGATGTCGGGACCTTTCAGAAAATCAAAAAAGCCCATATCAGTTCCCCCTATCCAGCATGGCCAAAAATCTGCTCCTTTAGGCCGTAATCCAACTACTTGCTGCGTCACCTTTCCGTCTTGCATCACCACCAGCGTGGGAATACTCATGATCTGGAAGGCGGCAGCCAGCTCCCGCTGCTCATCCACGTCGATCTTGCCCACCTTGACATCGGGCCGCTCCCGAGCAATCTCCTCCACCACTGGGCCCACCATCCTGCAGGGGCCGCACCAGTTGGCCCAAAAAATCCAGCAGCACAGGCCGGTCACTCTGGATGACTTCCTCTTGAAAATTATTCTTCGTAACATGCATGATCGCCATATCCAGTTCCTCCATTGTTCTTGGTTTGTTGGAAACAGCATAGCACACTCCTTCCGCCTCTTCCGTGACCTTGTCACAAAGCAGCGTCCCCCGCCGGTAAAAGCACGTAAGCTTTGCCATTCGGTTATCTGTTTTCCAGAAATACCGTGCGCAATCATTTTCATAACATGCCACTCTCCATTGATGACACTTTCTTGGAAGTACCATCAAACACTCTCCCACTTGCGGATTTGCTGCTGTGGATAGAGGAAGCGGGAGCGGATAAAATCCGCTCCCGCTTGGAATCGGCCTAATAGCGCCGCAGCGGCTGAAAGGCGAGCCTGTCACAGTTATCCGGGAACCCGTACAATGCAAGACAGGGACTGGCCATCCCAGGAGGCGGTAATGGTGGCCGTACCGGCTCCTACCGGAGTCACCAAACCGGTGCTGGAGACCGTTGCTACGCTGGTGTCGGAGCTGGTCCAAGTGATGGCCGTAGTGACGCCGGAGACCTTGAGCTGATAAGGACCCTCGCGAACGGGACGGGTGAAATCCTCCTGATTGAGCTTGTGGGTGCCGCCGGAACCGTTATCCCCGCCAGAGGGCGCCGCCGGGAGACTGCCGGAGGCCGTAACCCGCACAATGCATACACCCTTCTTGGTCCCATCCGTCACCAGCACATTAATGGTGCCTCCGGATACGGCAGTGACCTTTCCACTGCTGTCCACCGAGGCAATCCCGTCATCCTCACTGACCCAGGTATAGCTGCCGCTTCCCCAGAAGTCACCTTAATCGTGGCGGTCTCTCCCAGATTTTTCAGAGTAAAGTCTGTTGTGCTCAGCACCAGACCACTGGGCAGTGCGTTGACCGCTTCATAATCCAGCGCATCCGGTTCCTCATCTGCCCCCCTGGCTGCCGGCGGCGGTATCACTGCCATCCGGTTCCAAGCCGGCATCCGGCTCTGCGTCGCTGTCTGTTCCAGTCTCATCCTCCGGTATGGTTCCGTCCTCTGGTTCTGTGGTGTCGGGAGGAACGACATCCTCTGTGTTCGGTTCCTCTTGGCTGCCGCCAAAGCGCTCCGCCAGCTGGCTGCCATAAAGCAAATAAATCAGCAGCGCCGCCATGATGATAATTAACACAATCAGCGTGGGCGTAATCAGGTTGAACTGACGGCTGCGGGAGACCCGCTTTGCCATGGCGGGAGCCACGGCGAAGATCCCCCCTTCCTGCAGGGCGGCCTCCTCTTCGCAGAAGGGGCAATTTTATAGGTCTCGAGTATTTCTCCCCACAGATGGGGCAGCGCTTCATGGCCATGGTCGATCCTCCAGAACAAGCTTTTATATGCTTTACATAATACCGCCCTTTCCCATATCCGTCAAGACCGGGTTGTCGTTTTTTAAAAAAATGTCGCTTTTTATGAACAGAAAGCGGGCGCTTTGCCGTGTGCCGATAAGACAGTAATTTGAGAAAACTACAAAATCGGCATCTGCCAAGCAGGATTGGACAACAAAACAGGCGGCACTCAACGTCGGTTGGGTGCTGCCTGTTTTTGTACATCTGAGGGTCACGAAACGCTTGTTTTTGCTCTGTGAGGCGTTGTTCAAAAGTGAGCATATCAGACTTCATTTATCCGCATGGAATAGAATAGAGACGCGGGAATAGTCACATTTCAACATACCGGTTACACGGATCAAAGAAGCGTTCGATGGTGAAGTTGTTATTCTTGACGGCATATATTTTCACTGGCTAGTACAGCATTGATTTTATTCGCAGAAAACAGGATGAAATTAAAGGACAAAAAGTTACGCGTTTCCCAGAAAAATATCCCGGACTGATTGAAATTGTCATATAAATCATGTATAATCAGTGTGTACACACAAAAGCGCCGTGCCAGAGTGGAGGGCATCAAGGATGGAGCTAGAGCGAAAACCAAGCGATTTCTTTGAGAAAGCAAAGTCTCTAACAAAAAGTACTACACAGGTAGTTTCAGATGTTGCTTCTGGAATTGCAGAAAATACCAGAACTGCCGTTGCTTCGACTGTCGAAAAAGTAAATATGGCAAGAAACGAAAAGAAAGCCTCTGCCGAAAAAAGCACAAAAGAAGAAATTACTACAGCGATACTCCCACTAAATGGCACCAAAGCAGAGACATTTATCTATGCTCTTGGAGATTCACCAATTACACTTACAGCAAAAGAAAAATAAATCAAATCAAAGATACATTCCCTATTCCCCGTGAGCAAGGATACTTTGGGCAGATGCTGAATTTGACCTTCGACCAAGTGGTATTGCCGTTACGAATAAAGGTGTGTTTATCAGAACCAATGTGTCGATACTCGACGGCAAAATCGGTATCAGCGATTTTGCACTCGATGATTTAGATGGAGATGAACAACAGGCTTATTTACAACATCAAGCGCAATTTCATAATGGAAAATCGGTTTTAATCTTTTACAGTTGGAATGATTTTGATGCGAGTTGGTTTGTTGGTGAATCTGAGATCGAGAACAAGGCTTTGCTGGTCGAACCTCAATGTTCAAAAACCTTTGTTGAAGTTTGCCGAAATCAGACCGCACAAGTTGCATACAAAGGGCACAGTATCTTCGGATTTGGGTGAAGTAGATTCTAATCTCAAAGAAGAAACGATTAAGACGAGTGTTGCGGCTGGAGCAGCGGTTGAATCTTCACAAATCGCGATTTTGCAGAGCAAAAATCCAACATTAACACTCCCGCAGGACATGGAGAGATGGCAGAAGAAGCTATCACTATATTGGATAAACTGCATGGCTTCGACGCAAAAGTAGTCGGACGTGATAATGCCAAAGATGGAGCTGACCGACAAATAGGGGATATTTTCATCCAGACAAAATACTATAACTCTGCACGCGGCTCTCTCGAAGCCTGTTTTAAGCCGGAAACTGGGCAGTACCGCTATATGAGCGATGGAAAACCCATGCAACTTGAAGTGCCAAAAGACCAATATGAAAAGGTGGTAGAAGGCTTTAGAAGAAAAATAGAGAACGGAAAAGTACCGGGAGTTACCGATCCAAATGAGGCTGCAAATATTGTTCGTAAAGGCAGATTAACATATCAGCAGGCAGTTAATTTAACCAAACCAGGAACAATAGAATCCCTTTCTTACGATGCCTTAACCGGTGTTGTAACCTGCTCTTGTGCTTTAGGAATCACGTTTGTGGCTACTGTGTTTCTGGCTTGAGAAAACAGGAGATATAACGCAAGCCATTCAAGCGGGAGCTTCCGCTGGATTGCAGGTATTTGGCATTTCCTTTATTCAGCACATGATCGTTTCACAAGTTGCTCGAACCGGATTAGCTAATTCCTTGCTGGTACCGAGCCAGTATGTCGTTGGCAAATTGGGGTATCAAGCATCCGCAACAATTGTGAATGGCATTCGCGCACTTTCTGGAAAAGGTGCTATCTACGGTGCGGCAGCATCCAAACATCTTGCCAAAATTTTGAGGAGCAATGCCATAACATCTGTTCTCTCCTTTGCGGTTTTTTCTATTCCTGAAACATATAATGTTGCTTCTCGCAAAATATCAGGTGCTCAGTATGCAAAGAACATGAGCGTCCTTGCAGGTTCTATTGCCGCAGGTGCAGGTGGTGCGATTGCTGCCGGTGTTGTTGCGGCTAAGGTTGCAGGAGCGGCGGGAACTGCTGTTGCTCCCGGTGTTGGCACTGTGGTTGGAATAGCCGGTGGTTTTGTCGGCGGAGCTGTAGGCGCAAAGGTTGTTAAGGTTGCTGGGGATATTCTGCATGAGGATGATGTAGAAACTTTTGGTAGAATGTTTAACGCTTATGTGTCTTTAATGATAGGGGAATATCTGCTTGATGAAGGAGAAATCGACAGTATGATTTCTCGGCTCAACGAAGTCAAACAAAAGGAATTTAAGACATTGTTTGAAAATCTCCAGAAGTCAAGCGAACAAGAATGTGTTGTGCGTGATTTTCTGAATCCACATTTTGAAGCTGTGATTGCCAAGAGAACGCCGTTCCTACTCCCGACGCCTGAGAATATTATTGATGCAATGGCTGAATTGGTCGGAGACGATACAGAGGATCAAAGTAATGCCAGATAATAGAATCGCAAGCGACCGATACAGGTCAAATTCTTCGTAGATGAAAAAGAACTCAGCTTTATAAAGTCGAGGATGGCACAGCTTGGGATAGAGAATATGAGCGCTTACCTTCGCCAAGTGGCAATCGACGGATATGCGTCAAAACCGGATTTGCCTGAACGCCGTGAACCCAAAAAATCCCTGACTCATTTTCCGAAGATAGATTGATGTTCAGCTCCGTAGGTGCGTAGCCGATTTCTCTGAAATCGTTCAGGGGTTTGGGGATTTCCCCAACAAGATTGCACGGGTGTATAAACCGAGCATTGCTTGCCAAGTGCGTTTCGCAGCACCGACAACGATGTTGCGGGGATCAAAAACTGGTTCAATGAGTTTTTTGCCAAGGACACCAGTCGCAAAATCCGTGCGGTACAGAAGGCCAAGGGCGAGCAGGGCATCCCGCTGACGACCAATGTCCCCTTTGGCTACCGCAAAGACCCGGAGGATCGGACAAAGTGGGTTGTGGACGAGGCAGCTGCTCCTGTGGTCAGGCGTATCTTCAAGCTGTGTATGGAAGGCCGGGGGCCGATGCAGATCGCCAAACTCTTGCAGGCGGAACAGGTGCTCAACCCTACCGCCTATAAGCGGAGAGAGGGCATTAGCACCCCAAGCCCTGAAACCGCTGATCCGTACCATTGGAACACCAACACCGTTGTTCACATTCTGGAACGGCGGGAATACACAGGCTGTACGGTCAATTTCAAGACCTATACCAATTCCATCTGGGACAAGAAGCAGAGGGAAACGCCCATCGAAAAACAGGCGGTTTTCTACAACACCCATCCGG
>VOFH01003023.1_pt1 | contig 28731 bp, 13 predicted proteins | sample 5384091 | NCBI WGS metagenome assembly VOFH01 (sample SAMN12384727, study PRJNA508395) | human gut metagenome | isolation source: healthy gut G | host: Homo sapiens
AAGCTAACTGGTGGAAAAGCAAACTTGCTTAGCAGGAGATGTGGCAGATGTGATTTAGAAAGTGAATTGGGAAAGTAAAATATGCTGTGATTTGAAATACTTACTTGCCAGGGCACAATTTCATCAACTATTAGGTGAAAGCTAAAAGCAACGTAATGGATGAGGCCTAATGAGAGCTTTAGAAGTGACTAAAGTGATGGTTGAGGGTAGAGGGAGTTAACTTTGTAAAAGGGAAAACAAGTGGTAGAAAGCTGAGATACTATAATATTTATGGCACGTGATGGTTATGACTTGATGTGTAAAGAGAACGAGTTTGGGAAGTATCAGTTTATAGTTATGAACAAAAATATATTGGTGGTGAACCTCAAGAAGAATATAAGTATACCAGATTTGGGCTGTTGAAAATTGGTTGGTTTAAATATAAGCCAAAGGGTGGGAAGGTAATGTGGAAAGGTGCTTGAATTGGGCCTTCCCTCTTCTTGCCAACAGCGAGGTATGAGGCAGGCGACATATAGCCCCAAAAGGAAAAAAGTGATGTTATAGCGAGTAGTACTAAGCTAGTAGCGAGATATAAGCTATAAAAGAAAGCTGCTTGGTGAAAAGGCTAACTGGTATGGTTTTGAAATAGGCTATATACCATTGGTGTTGGGTACAGGCAGTAGTACTGCTTCTATTAGGGGTGTAAAGGGATACCAATAACCATATCAATGGTTATGAGTTGCTAAGTTTATAAAAGCAATTTTGAAGATAGCAGACATGGTAAAAAGCCCATAGAGAGGTAACTACCTAACTACTAGGGCAGCAGGCCCTACCTATAAAGTAGGAAACAACTGATTATTCACTAATATAAGTAGCTAACTAGGGTTGGTGAATTAAATTGTAACTAGCCATAGAAAGTAATATATGATGAGGGGGTATAATTGTAGCTATAAGCAGGATTATAAATGATGACTGGTAAATCATGAAGTTAACTAAAAAGTGGTAGGAAGTGATGGTAAAATTAGAAGAGATGGTAGAGGAGACACTTTTTATGTCTCTTTCTGACTAAAGTACAATGTTAGAAATGGATTTAAACTTGAATAGAAACCAACACTCAGCCTCGAGAAAAAGCAGATTTAGAGGCAGTGGAATGTGAAGAGTTTATACTATTTGGTATGAGAATAATGAGTGAGAAGAGCCTAGCTAAGAATAAAGCCTAGATTGCTAGGGTTGTTATGTCTAGGGGATATTGGTGTGAGCTAAATAAAGTATTGGTGATAGGGCTTGAAGGCAATGTGTAACAAAGCTCCAGAGTTTACAGAAATAAGATATTGTATGAGATGTGCACTAGTTTAAAACTAAGCAGATGTGAGATTGGCTCTCTAACCTATATAGCTAAACACCCTACTAGAGGGATAACATAAAAACCTATTTGATGATTTTGGGGAATGGGAGCAGGGCAGGCTGCCTCAGCAGAGCTATTCATTGAAATTGGTAATTATTATGATCATCCAGATGTAGAACATGGAATACTTGAAAAGGTGTATACTTACATATGTAAAGATGGTATTCTTCCAGAAAAACCCCTGGAAGAAGGTATACTTACACCTATCCAGGATATATCAGTTCTCATTGGTTTGTTAGAACAAAACGAAAATGAAATGTTAGAGTTAAAAGTACCTAAGGTATAGGTACAACTAGGGTATAAATTAAGCAGTAATTAAACTTTAGCAATAGAGAATTGCATAGCTAAATAACTATGTTGATTTTTAAGTTTGAAGCTGCTAATGTTGCCAAAAAACTATGTTAGGGTTTGCACTTATTGAAGCCTTAGAACTATCTAAAGGAATTTATAACGATATTCACTTGAGAAGCCACTGCATCCCCAATTTAAAGGGCCTATGGTTCAGAAATTGTATTCGATGATTTCTGTAAATATGAGGCTTTGCGAAAGGTGGTTAAAACCCGTGTTATTGATGACAGTGAGGGGTAACTGGGTAGCAATGGCAGGCTGCGGGTGGTAAGCGGTTAAGCCCAGAGGGAAGGTATGGCCTGACCCTATACTGAGGCCTGTAACTGCGGCATTGATGAAGCCCATTAGCTCAGGCTAACCCATGGTTTGGGATTTGGTAGCCCTAAGGGTTATGGAGGCTATTGAGTGACTGATAGCCTGGGTGAGGTTTATAAGCAGTAATCTTGTGTATGGGGCCCTATTGAGCAGTAGACAGTTGACAGGCATTTGGTAGTGAAAGACAAGAAACTCTTCGATGATAGCAATGTAGTAGTTGAGATTATACAATTAACTACTAGTTTAAGAGCTAGAGTATATAAAGCCAGTAGTAGTTATCTGGTTACTGCGAGAAACAATAAATAAACTCTTGATAGTGTAGATGGTAGCAAAAATGTCGTTAACTCTTGGCAGTTGGGGGCAATACTGCCAGATGTAGAGAAGCTATTTGTATTGTAGGTGAGTGCTAGTTCTTAACCTCTTGATGAGATGGATGCTCCATTAGTTTGTGAGGGAGCTGCGCTGAACTGCAATTGTGCCGCATTGCTCTTGCTGCTACTGATGTGGCGTGACTAAGGTATGTAGATTCTGCAGATATGGTAAAAGGGTGATGGAATGGGTGACTAATAGAAATTTAAAGCAACAATTGCTTGCTCTCAGGGTGGCTAAGCAAAGAGGCTATAAAAGCTAGAGTTGTGAATGGGTTGTAGAAAGCCTTACTGGTACCCGTGGGTGGTGGATATGGTATGACTTGGAGGTGGGCAAGTGACGCTGCTGTGAGCGACAGTCTGCAGATTGATCAGTGGTAGGTAGCGTTGCGGGTTTGGGGATGCTCCTAACTAATATGGTACTTAGGTACTGTGACTGGTATGAGCGAGGGTTGTGGAGTGCGGTTGGTAGCCATAGCTAGGTGTAGTTTCCCTGATATATTGAGGCTGAGCCTATATTGAAATTTATGTAATGAGGATGGTATTAGAGATATTCGATGCGAGGTAAGCAAAAGCCCATGCTTATGGCATTTTTTACCAAATAAGCAGGACAGAAAGATTGCCCCAACCAATGAATTGAATTTGTATTTGAAGTTACTATTATTAATAATAAATGGAAGAAGCAAGCGTTTGGGGAAACGGAAAAGAATTTGGTTGGAAGTTAAACCTACATTAGATTCTTTGGTAGATGAGATGTATGAGTGAGCTCATAACGGATGGTGTGACAGGATTACCCAGGCTCTTGGGATGATGCCCCGTAAAAATGCTTGACAGATGTCGTCAAGGTAAAATGGTACTGCCAGAGTATAAAAGAGCGCGTGAATTCTGCAGAGGTAAACTATGGAGATTGTAATTGATATTTCCCTAAGTGACATGGTGTAGAAAGCCGTAATAAACTATAGAAAGCACTATAGCGATAGGGTAAAAAGTAAAAGCTAGCGGAAGAAATTCTTGTGGAGTATCATGTTCCCCAAACACCCTATCAATACTTATCTATTCCAAAGTTGTACTTTGCCTGATATTGAGATTGACCAGGGTTGCTATGGGGCGTAGACAGAGGCGTGAAAGCTGCGGGTAGGGTTGGCTATGAGGTATGCCTGTTGTGAGAGACAGCAAATTTCTGCTGCAGGTTTGTTAACAAACCCATGATTGCAAACTATAACTATAAGAGCCCTACATAGTTGGTGGTGGTTTGGTAATAATAATAACTGGGAAAGCTGCTTGGTGTAAGCTGAAACAACCAGAGATGGGTAGATAGTTATAATAACTTCATGTATGAGGTATGCCATGTAAGATTGTAACCTTAGAGCCCAGGTAGAATGGACTCAGAGAATAACCCTAGAGTATGGGAGTTGTTGGGTATTTCTGCAGATGAAATAACTAATTACGCAAATTTATTTTAACAAGATTGATTGGAGGTGGGATTCACTATGAGGATAAGCTTATAGTTGATTATGAGGATTATACTATGAAGCTTTGTAGCGTAAATATATCAAAATTATGGAATTTAGAAACTTGGCCCAGATTTGGCAGACTGGTTTGAATGAGGTGTAGAGAGGCAGAGATGGAAGTGATGAAGATACTTCAATGCCTATAGCATGAAGAGCTTTGGTGGAGCCTGTGGGAGTTTGTGCGGCAATGTGTGGCAAATTTACTTGTCAGCTATATGGGAGGTGGCCCGCAGATGATGTACAAACAGCAGTGAGCAAACTATGCGAATTATTTTGATCCCAATCGTATTCAGTGGAGGTAGAGTTTGAATATGGGCTGGGGTAAAAGGAAGCGGTGGTAGAGTTGACTATAGTAGGTACCTCATGAGTTGCTTTGCGATTGTGAAGTATTCGACTGATGTGGGGTGTTGGTGAAAGAAAGCCAGATGCTTATTGCCCAAAGGGTATTAGTGTAGCCCAGTATGAATAACCCTTTCATACATGAGAAGAAATAGAATTTTGATTGTGATGATACTGGTGAGGAGCTAGAGTTATGAGTTGCTTGGATGAAAGACAAAATAAAGAATCCCTACAACTTTATTTGAGATGCTGACAGAGTAGTGGTAGTGGTGGGAAGGTAGAAAGACTGCTCGCTTTTTGCTGCACAGGGATATAGCTGAGGATGAGAGAGAGATATGCAGCCCCTATTGAATTCTAGCTGAGGGAATTCGCTTATCTTAGCCAAGCTGGAGAGAGAGAAAGCCCTATGGTTTGGGCAACCAATCTAGTGGAAGAGTATGTTGAGAGTGATTTTTGTTTTATATATAAATGAGATAATACCAAAACTATTTGATACTCTGTGAATAAGGAAAATATTAGGAAATAAATCGAAAGCAATATTATAAGCTTGAGTAAAGAAAGAAAATAAATTATGAATAGTAGGAGTATAGTAGAGGTGGTGTTGCTCATGGTATTAAAAGAGTGATTAGAAACTGGCAAGATACTGAGTACATCAGAAAGCTATGATGAATGAAACATGAGTATCTGGAATGAGGTATACAGATGTCAGCTTCTAATAGCAATAGACAGGAATGCAGCTTCAGTGGGGGAATGGCAGAAACTATAAAATAACTATGGTGTTAGGAATGAAGTTTTGGAGCTCTGAAATTGCTCAGTGTCATTTGCAGAGCACAAGAGATGTGCTGAGTGGCAAAGATGCTTAATGAGATAAAGCTATAACTCTACAGATGTTGCATAGGGCTAAGATAACTAAAACTATGGCAGGTAAGCAAATTGATGCTTATTAAAAGTGATTGGGGAAGCCAGCACTAAAAGCTACAACTAACTATAGTAGTGGGGCTTAGAAAGGTGGTGTAAACTGAACCCAGTGAGGCTAATGCCACTCTTAATAGCCCAAGCCCCAATGGGAGAAAACCAATAAGTATGATGAACACATAACTACGGTTGACTAATGCAAAATATACCTGAGCAGAAACAATAGTATATGCAGGGCAGATATGAGCTCTGGAGGTAGACTGACAAGCAACTAACTCCTATGATTGTATTGGGGGATATGTGTGTATGAGGGTTCTAGCGGAGCTACTGTAATATGATTGATTAACCTAGCTCTTGTTGTAAAAGAGAAAGGCTATATAGCTTTTGGCAGAGCTAGAACAAGTAGATGAATTACTGAAATGTAGGGGTAGCCATGTAGAGCGCACATGAGCTACTAGAAGTTTTTGGCTAAAGACTACGGTAGATTTAGCCTCCCGCTGAGTGAGCTAAGACTTGCCATAACCTTTGGAGTTGGGGTGTGCCAATGATGCTTATATGTACAGGGATATTAACCTAGTAGAGATAAGATGGGTAAGATAACTAACTAACAGATAAAAGCATGGGGCAGTATAAATGACCTAATGAAGAAGCATGCTAAAAACTGATGCAGGTGTGGTGAGGTAATTGAGCCAAGTATGAGAGAAACAAGATTGGCTGCAGGGGAGCTTTGACTTTGGGTAGAATATTTTAACTGTGACAATATGGGTAATTACTATAAAGTAGCCAAATCCCTCGTGAAAGCAGAGCTGGTAGACTTGTATAGAGTAGAAACTAACGGCAGTAGTTGGTAACCATTGTTGCAGGGTTTAATACTGTAAGAGGTATTATAAGGTCGGTTGGATATTTGCTAAAAACTATTGATCAAACTCTAACTGAGGGGTATGCTGGCATAGTCAGTAAGGCAGCACTTCAATTTAACTATTATGAAATACCCTATGATAAGTATGGTAAGCCCTATAGAGGGCTATAGTTGTGCAGATGATGATGGTGGGAGTTAGTATGAACAAAGCTGGTAGATTTTATAATACCAAAACCGGTAGATATGTTAAGATTTAACCCCTAGTAGATTTTTATAATATTAAAAAGCAGTAGATATGTTAAAATCTAGCCCTAGTATGCTTCCCAACTAACCATATGGAGGTGTGGTTGGAGGTACTTCATAAGTAGCCAAACTGGTAAGGTGTTCTAACTAGAGTTTAAACTGTTAGGTGGTAGGTTATTGAGGGTTGTGGTGGGACCCAGGGGTTAAATATTAGTGGGTTTATATTATTAATAGAGTGGGTGAGTAGAGCTTATTGATTAGTAGATAGGAATAACTAATGTAGAGATAAGAAGAACTTCACCTACTGCCAAAACTAGAATGAAGAAGGTTATGAGATGCAATGAGGCAAAACTATTAGAGATGGGTTAAAAGACGGTAAGATTAATATCAGTGTAGATGGTGAGATATTGGGGATTATACTGGGTTCTAACAAGATTATAACTGGTGTGGCATTAGGATTTATAAGAATTAAAAGCACTATCATTAGGTATTAAATAAAGCAGCAGGTAAGGTCGTTGAAAAATATAATGAGTACTGCAGGGATACTGCAGGAGTTATAGCAGTTGCTTAGAAATAAAGGCTATGGAGGCTGGATGTTAACTGTGAAAGCTATTTCTTACCCAAAGGATGATGTTAAAAGGGTAAAACTATAGCTAGATGGAGTAATTGGAGGAAAGCTAAATGCCATAAAGGCTAATTAGCAAGCCCTAAAAGCTTTAAAAACTAAATGGAGAATGGAATTACTAATTTAAGATTAGAAGAGGTGAGAGGGTAGAATTCAGCAAGGGAATAAGAATAGCGACTAATTGCTAGACGAGCTAAAAAGCTGATGCCTATACTGTAGAATGAGGTAAGGATATATGTGTGACTGTTAGCTAACTAGTATATTGCATGTACGAATAGGCCCCTCAGAGTTGGAGCCAGGGAGGCACATGGGCCAGCTATCTTAAGCCCTTGGGGAGGAATAGACTGTGTGCTGACTGGTGCTGAGGGGCTCATCCAGTGTGTGGTGACTGTATTGGAGCTAGAGAGTGAGAGGTGGTGTGAGTGTGGGTTATTGGAGCCTAAGATAAAAGATTCTGATTTGTAACCAACTGATATTGTTGAGATAGAATGGGGGATTGGTATGTTTGATAGCCTACTGCTCCCATAACAACAAACTATGACTGAGAGGAAACTTGAGAATGGTTATGGGATAGGGGTAACTGGAGATAAAATGTACTTTGGTAGTGGTAGGTTGTCCTAGCAGATTAAATTGATTTTTAGAGGTGAGAGTGCATATAGCCTACCCTATGGAGATTTTTATAGAGGTGAGTTAACAAAAGGCGGGAGGTGTAAATGTGATTGATATTAAGCAATGCCCTGATGCAGGAGCTAAAACTTATAATAATGTATATACTAAATTAGCAGGAGGATGGAGATTGTAGCAGCTAGTTAGTTCCCTGTAACACTCCCTAAATGATGTGCTCTTATTAAGGATGGAGAACTGTAGGAATATGAAACCTATAAATGACTATGGGGATTGAGGTAAGTGGTAGCCTTATTTGCGGGAAAATAATGGTATATTATCCCTTTTAAAGAGGTAGAAAGTGGGCTACTGTAAGAACACTATGGCAAAAATAAGCAAAAACCATATTATATAGCAGGATAGAGTAAACCATAACTTAATTATTGATTTTAGAAGTATGTGATAGTGGGCCATTAACTGGTATAGCCTTGGAAACTAGTTGGTAACTGGGTTATGGGTATGATGAAGAAGAAAGAAGCCTATGACTAGTAGCGATGGCTGGAGGCCCGATAACTATTGAACTCAGAGCTCAGAGGTATGTGTATGTAGCAGTGAGGGATAACATATTTAGGTGGTAATTTGTATGAATTTAATTAAAAATCTGGGTAGGGATTTTTGAGGGCCAGAGTTTGATTAACTGAAACTTATGGCCATGTGAGCTATAGTGTATAGGCTATTGGTGATTTGAGATGTAGCTCAACCCTTATGAATTTGAAACAGAGGAATGGTTTCTCTATTTGAGATGGTGGTTGTGATGATTGGTGTGGTGGCGAGCCATAGAGTACTGTGTGGGCGCTGAATGGAAGTGACCAAAGGGTACTAGCAGGTATGCTGGCAGCAGAGGAATGACTGTGACAGCTAACTGGAGAGGGTGTTTATGTGTGGGTGGCAGTGAGTGGCAGAGGGGTATTATATGTGGAAGTTTGAAGAGTACAATGCAATAGTGAACCAGTTGGTTGGCAAAAGGAGAATGCATAGTTAGTAGAGCTTAAAAGATGAGAGGTTATAACTAATGCCTTGGTATATAGATTCAAGAGATAATGTTATTTATATACATAATAGGAAATTTATGGAAGAAACAGTAAGCTGTTTATAACAAGGGAGGAATGGGGAAGTGACAATTGTTATTTTAACTAAAAAGTAAAGCTAAAAGAGAGTTGAAACTACTTAGTATTAGTGAGGTAAGATTTAGAAGTATTAAGTAACTAGGATTTGATGATGACTGAAAATTGTCGAGATGATAGTAGTGAGGAATGATGGAACTTTTATTGTAATGGTGGAGCTGATAGGTAATATGGACAGAGGAATGGCCCCAAGATATAGCTAACTGTAGGCGAGATGAGGGTTAGGCCATATTTACAAGGAGGCTGAGCTACAAGCAAGGAAACCATTTGGAGAGTAGGAAGCTAAGTAGATGGCTAAATGGGATGGATGTCGGCAGGTGACCCTAGGCTAGCTCAATCGAAGGCATGAGGCTTGGGTGAGGAAGGTCCTTGTGAGAGGCTTCAGTGTGAGGTAGGTATAGGTAAAAGTCATTAAGAGATTTGAGAGTAGAGCGTGCAGAGCACAAATGTACTGTAGAGAGATGTAGTTGGTGGTGAAAGCGTGAGATGAGATGTATGCCCCAGAATGAAGATGACCTTTTTGAGGGTAAAAGCTAAATGGAATGCATGGTATAAACTGGGTAGAGCTGGAAACTAGGCATATTGAAAGGGATGGAAGCAACTCTTAGGTTAGAGGATTGTTTGTGGGTATGTGGCTTTGAAAAACCTATACTATGGTGATGATTTGCATGTAAAAGCCATTAAACGAGTTTGGGTATTTGTAGTGGTGCAGCGAGGCAAATGTTGAGAGTACTACGTAAGCAACATAACTATTAGTAGATGTGGGGGATAGATAAATTGAAACTTGGGCATAATGTTAATGTTAATGGTGGTTTAGGCATGCAGGGAGTAAAACTGGTTTGTCAGATGCAAGTTGTTGGAAGACCCTTAACCTAATACTCAAGTATTGTATTGAGAGAATGTTGGTAAGCGATAATTTGTTGCCAGTATGTAAGCAATATTCATCATATGGATGCAGAGTGAGGGATTGTGGCAAACTAATTTGGAGTTGGTAAAGGGGTAGAGCTAGTTGCAACCAAAACAGAGTGGGCTCTTCTTTAAAAGTGATGGCTACAATGATAGCTAAAGCTAATGGGTAGCTAAGGGTAAAAGATAAGAAAACTGAAAGTATGTAATGAATTAGATTTGAGTTGGAGTACTGACAGAGGTGACTATTTACACCCGAGACCCTAATTGTATGGATAAGGAAGGAAACGTATTGGATGTTAAACGTAGGGATGAGATGAAGCTGAAAGACAGCTATAACTGCTGACGTATGCTAAGAGCTATTGTGAAGCAGAGGAGGTAGCAAGCTGAAAACCTAATTTGGTTTAAACAACCAGGTAATTGTAACCCCGGAAGATAGTATAAGATATTAGTATTCGATGATTGTGGGTTAAATTGATATATGGAAGTAGCCATAAAGAGATTCAAAGAATATATCAAGAATAAGGAAACAGAAGGTAATTGTAAACTATGGCTCACAAGATAATAACAGAAAGAGAAGAGTTAGAGGGTACTTGGAGATAGCTAACTATATAACCTTGGTATAGTTGTTGATAATAATGATACCGAAAAGAAGATGAATAGGGTAAAAGTATGTAGAAGTAATGGGGAGGCCAACACTAACAGAAACTGTGAAAACAAGCATAGTTTAATAAGTAGTGGGTTTAAGTTACCTAGGAGATATAGTATTGTCTTTGAATTTGGTGAGCTTCTTGCTAAAACCAGTAGCAGAATAATATGGTTTGGGGTATGAATGAAATAACTAATAGGCATTAAATGAAAGTATAAGGGATAGTTAACTGAGTAACCCATTATAATAGGCGATGATAAGGGAGAGGCTAAGCCCCTAACTGTGGGGGCATGCGGTTTTGTCTCAGACCTAAGCATGTGGTAGCAAAGCTAAAGAGATGTGATACTAGGTGATAGCATGTTATGTTAAATGACTGGAGAGAGCCATGGGTTGTAATATTGTAGATCTAATGAAAACTAAGCCAAAACTATTTCAGAAACTAGAGCTAGCCAATGGTATGTTGCTTCAATCACTGGAGGTGTAGCTAACAAGCTAGGTGCCCTAAAGCTGAGGCTTTAAACTAAAACTAAAGGCACTACAATTGTTGGCAGGCGTTGTGAGGGATAAAAACCTAGCCTATTGGAAAGATTGACTTAGAGAACTTAGTTTGTGGGTATGGGTGTGAAAACTCTTGAACTAACAACTAATGAAATGGGGAAGGGTTGGTAGCCCCAGCTGAGGTTTTTAAACTGCCAGGGATAATATAGGAGTTCCTATGTTGTGTATTATGTGATTGGGTAGAAATTTATTTTAGGAAAAACTTGGTAGTAAAACTATGGCAGTAATTTGAGAAATATTAAAGCTAAACCTAAGTTTTATAATTAAAGAGTTTTTGAAAAGCTTAGGTGGTATGGGGGCAGAGAATAGCCACCAAAATATATAGTTAACTAGAGTTGATGCGAAATAACATCGTAAGTAGTGTAATAAATGGAGACTAGAGTCTAGTAGTAACTGATATATATGATAGGGTAGATAATTACGTCAGATAACTATAGTGTGGAGACCCTAAATAGGTGAAAACAGCCCCATACTGGAGGTACCTTGCTAGATTAAGAAAGCCAAAAACTAGTTTGGAGCCTTGTAGAGCAAAAGGCCCAGATTTAGAAAACTCTCTATGGTGTGGAGGTGCATATGGTGCACTCCCTCATTGTTTTGATGACGGTGTAACCAGTAATCTATTGTGGAATGTGTGAGGGAAGCCTGACTAACTGCAGAGGTATGATTGGTTAGAAAGCATGAATTGGTGGTGCCATATCTGAGCAGCGTGCTTCTTGTGATAGATGTAATGCCCAGAGTGATTGACTGGTAATTATTTGGAGCTAAATTAGCTATACTAGAGACTATTTGGCAGTTGGTGGTGAGCTCAGGTTTGCCTATCTAGAGATGTGAAACAGTATTAAAAGTAAGCCACATGTAGAAGTAACTATGATTGCATGAAATATAACTGCAAGTGTCTCTTGTGTAATAGCTAATAGCTAACTGGAGGCAGGGTAGTGGATTACTACCAGTATCACTAATGGTAAGTAGCTATGAGCTGAAACTCTGTGCTAGATGGGTGGAGAAAACAGGGTATTGGTAGATAACACTTTGCAAGGCCATAAGCGGATAAGACACTTTTGTGTTTGTGGAGTGAGCCTAGCCTTATGTGTTTGGGGATGGAAGCCTTGTTAAGAGAAAGCCTACGGCAGGTGCAAAAATAACCAATGTAGTATTCTAACAAACTGTGGTAACTAGGTATTGTGAAAGTAATGTGCATTAACCCTGTGGCCCAACTAGCCTACTTCAGTAGCTGATGTACTGTGGTAATAAGTGTGATGTGGAGGGTGGTTTGAAAACTGTGAGGAAACATGATAACAGGAGCTCTACTTTTGAGTGTAAAGGCTTGGGAGTAGCAGTGTAAAGGGATTTGAGTTTAGCTATGTTGGTTGATGGGGTAAGCAAAAACTAAAATGATTATGAATGTGGTGAGAAAACAGCATGTATGCCCAACTAGTGGTGGGCTGTTGTTAACCTCTGAATTAATGAAGCATAGGGCTATATATTACTTAAAGAGGCACTACTGGCTAACAGTTTGAGGTTAGCTGCAGAGCAGGTTGGGTGGCCCTAGAGATGGAGTTAACTGGTGAAGGCCTTATAGGCTAAGAATGGCAAAAGCTAAGTGACCAAGCTTTATGTAATGCTATTACAGACAGGCAAATGGGAGGCATATAGAGTATGAATGCTTATATTACCCGATGAATGGCCCTAACTTAGCCGTAGTGCCTCCATACTAATTTCAGTTATAGTAAAACTATCTTACATTTGTGGTACCAGGAGTGTAGCCAATTTAAATTGAGTGAGGCAAGGGTTATGAACAACTGCTATTAGCCTGTGCTAACGCGTGTGAATGGTTGTGTAAGCTCTCTTACTGAAACTATTGAATTATAGATAAAGCTAATGGTTTTGATTTCATTTGGATGCAAAAGCAGCAAACTATAACCAGGATTATGATATTCCCTATTAGCAGATACCTGTAAACTAGATCCCTTGATTGTATGACACTTTATCATTATTGAGATTGAGTAATTAAATAGCAGTTAGCGAAAATGAGTATGAGTAAAGCCCAAAAGCCCTAATGACTCTTTTGTATTGAATATAAGGTGAGATGACTAGGGTAAATGGTAGGAAGCGCTATAGAGAGGTTTCTAGAAATTTGTGGAGAGCATTTTGAAGATTATATTACAAAGGATATTGAGAATATATTGGATGTGATGATAGATAAACAGAGTGTAGCTAATTTGCGGCAGTTACTTTGGAAATGTGCCGGCTTATGAGGTCTGACAGATGCGCAGAAATGGGCAGAGTGACTGATGGAATTTCTTTGGATGGTAAGCTAGGGTGCCAAAACTTTGGATGATCTAAAGGAGGTGTTTTAACTAGTAACTGGGTAGAAAGCTGCTGAGATATTGACCTTACTTTAAAATAAGGGGTAGCATAGAAATTTTTGAATATAATTGAGGGTTATATGGGTTAAGCTATTGTAATACTTAAGACAGTAAAGCCATGGGTATGATGGTTTGGATAAAGGTACCCACTGAATTAATATTCTGTAGCGATAGTAAAATATACACTGATAGCTTCCGATTTGTTAATATGTATTTGTAAGTTTTTAAAACCAACTGGTATAGGTATATTTCTAATTGAGACTTTAAAAATTTGGGGAAGAAGCTCGTAGAAAGTTTGCTGACTAGATTACCACTCTTGTCTCTATGCTTATAACTATAGATTAACGGTTTTGTATAAATGGTGGGTATTGATTAAATTGAGTTGGTAAAAGGTAAAACCAAACAGTTAACAAAGTATATGAAGTAGCCAGTATTTAGTAAATGTAAACTAGATTGGATGAATGCAGATTTGAGATATCAAATATCGAGTGATAGAATTAACTGGGGTTATACTAAACATGAAGTAGTTTGTTGTATTAAAAAACTGGTAACTTATTACTTTCGAAGCGTTGGGGATAATTCTAAGATAAACTAAATTACGTGGGCAGGAAAACATATTACTATATTTATTTACCCAAAGGCCATAAACTAATTGGTAAAATAAGCCCAAACTATTTAAGGAGTTGTGTGGGGATAAACTAGGTATATAGGCAGAGAAAACTTTGGCAATGTTGATTGAGTGGGTAGACCAAAGTAAAAATATGAGTTAAACAGAATTTAAAGCCAGTGACAACTTTTTTTGGTTGTGGAATTTGTAAGCAAACCATTGTAGTAAACTAAAGGAGAAGTTGACATATGAGTGTAAGATGTACCTCAGAATTTGAGAGTTGGAAATAATCAAACTATGAAGGATGCAGTTACTACTTTATATAAACCAAATTGCCAGGTACATTTACTGGAGGGGTATATTGTAGGTTAATGAGTAGCCCCTAAGGCTTTAGAATGGGGATAGAATTTGTGCTAACAGTTGTAGTGACATTTATAAGAGTTAAATGTGACTTTAGATAAAAGAGAAACTGATGAAGGTGTGGGTACTTTGAGTAGTTTTGAGGTAAAGATATATATATATGGGATAGTATTGGCCCTTGCACTAACGATTGCAAAAACTATTGTGACAATAGTGTATTTGGTAATGGTGATGCTTGAGGTTAAAAGTAGTAGAAAGCTGGGAAGCTCCAATATTTGAAAAGCTGAGGTGTGTATATGACTAATGGAGGCAGGTAACCAGCCTATTGTAAACTACTAGGGCTGCAGGCTATTGGTTGGTTGAGAATAATGGTTGTATGTAGGAGCACCAAAACTAGAGATGATTACTGGAAATTACCAGGTGTTAAAGGTGGAAAGGAAACTAAGGCTGGTGACGTCCTTGAGAAAGTGGGTGTTGATATTATGCGGTATGCTAGTTGTTGGATGAGCGTAGCTGATGAAATTTATGAAGCCGGAAGAGTAGGCAGGGTGTGTGTGAGTGGTGGCTGCAGAGCTGTGCTGAAAGCTGGGGGAGGCTATGGCCATGGAGCAAGAGATTTGTATTGGAAGCTAAAGCGGGTAGCTATGGCTTTGTGGCTAGGTGAGTGGTTATAAATCGAGGTGTAGTAATGTTGGAAGTGACTAACTATTGTAGGAATTAAGCCCGTTGAGACTAAGAGTTATAGTAGATTAAGGGTAGCCAGTAGAAAGCCAAGTATGTTGTTTGAGCTTCAGGTGTGGTCCCTAATGACCACTGAGTTGATAGTGAGGAGTTGGAAGCAAGATTGGCAGCATATGCAAACTCTTTTGATAGCTGGTGGAATGCCATGAATTTTGAACTATATTATTAGATAACGTACTGGCAGACCCAGTTGTCGATAATGATGGCAAAGAACTAAGTTTAACTTGTTGGTAGATGTACTGAACAATTAGCACTAGCCCAAAAGTTGGAATGGGGCCAGATGTGCACTTTCCAAGAGAAGAGTACCCCGTACCATTGGCAACCATGGTATTAAATGTGGAAGAATTGAAGAGGCCTTGTATAGGAGTGCAGCCAAACATGTAAGCAGAATAACTCATAGCTGTTGAAGCCATATGATTGGTTTATTTGGAGAGATGGCTTCAAAATTGTGTGTGTGCAGGTGGATGATATTGGCTCTTCATAATATTGATAACTTAGATTTGTAGTTTGGTACTATACTGGTAGAGTCTCTCAGATATAGTATGGTATGAGCAACATGTAGGACGCTAAATAAAACAGTTGATTATGTTTGTTATACATATAAGCTTGATTAACAGTATGGTGGGAAGAAAACTATTTGGAGAAACATGGGTGTCATAGAAGTCTATGATACTATATTGATATTATATTTATTATCTGAAATAGATAGTATATGGGCATATGTATGTGATAATTGAGCATTGGCAATGAGTACTAGGAGAGATATGCGAAAATGACCCAAAGCTCCAAATTTGATGAAAGCTGGAGGAAAAGCTTCGAGGGATGTGCGAGAGGCAAAGGAATAAACTTTGAAAATGAGATAGGAAAGCATGTAAGCTTTGAAACTGGTGTGGAGGTATATTAGAAGCCCTAGGCAGCTGCGAAGCAATTCTTCTTCATACTGGTTTGAGGCCATACATTCCCTATTAGTTTCAGTAAATCATCATCAAATGGTAATAGAATTGGTTTGTTTAAGGGAGTTTCAGTGGCAGTAAATTTAATGTAGATTAAAGGATGGGATTAGCTAGCAAGGATATGTGCTGAGTCCTGACAGAATGGAGGTGGCTTCGATATAAATTTTGGGTGTATTTATTTGAGATGTATATATGTTGCCTTGAGTGAGCTCGATTATGAGAATGTGCAGGGAAACTGAGATTGTATTGAGCAGTATTGCTGTTTGCGTGCCTAATACTGAACGTAGTAGTAGATTTTGTTGGGAATGAACCCATAGAGTTTATATGAGTTATATAAAAACTAGTATATAACTAAAATTTTGAGAGAGGCCAATAACTAATGTGACAATAATGATATTTATTGGTTATGGTATGAGTTACTAGTAACTAGAGATGGTATTGAAATATTATTACTAACAATAAGCTATTGTTACTGTGGGATATATGTGTTAAGGGTAGCAGATGTATAATTGTTAAAGAAATGAGAGCTTTCTATTGTAACTAGGCAAGTAGGAGATGCTCATATAACTAATATTCATATTATGATGAAAGAGCCATATAAACTAAGTAGAGAAAATGAATATGGGTTTGGTTGAGGGGATGAAAATGAGACCTATTGAATGATAAAGCAATAGCTGGTGAATAACTAGTTTTACCATAGGTTATTTTATATGGGGATGATAGCCTGAAGGATGGAATGAATATATAAAGGCTCCAGGTAGGATAGTAATAGGATGATGCAAAGTGAGTATTAAGGTGGAGGCAGATGATGTTAGAATATTGGGGAGTTTATATCCATTAAGGTAGCTTGTGGGGTGAAGCGATGATTTAACAAAACAGGGGTAACCTAAAGGTAAAATTAGGATATAATGTGGGCCTGGGAGATGTTGAGAATATACTACTGTAGAGAAGCGGGTTTAAATGGAGTCTGTAGAGGAGGCTTCAAAGTAGATTAAGATGGTGTAAGTTTGGAATTTGTGGGGGCCTAGAGGCAGTGAATAACCGATATTATGAAGTTATTCTTGAACTATTGGCTTCCAAATTACCCATAGGTACAGTGGTTGTTATAAACTCATGTTATTGTTGTGTTAGCTAAAGTAAGACTCTTGTTTTGTTTTTGTTTTGCATAGTTTGTTTAGAGTAAAGCGACTGAGAGGGCAGTGGGGAAGCCACACCCCCAATATTTAGGATTACCTGCTAAACTGTATGCCCTAGCTAAGTTAGAAATATATATCATGGATTGGTATAGGCATTTGAGAATTATGAGCATTATATTGAATCCTTGACTTAACAGAGGGAGGGTGGTAACAATGAAAGGACATGGGAGAAGTTTGCCTTATATAAGTATATCTCTGCCCTGCCGGCTTAGTTTGCTTTACTCCTCCGCCTAGTTACTTTGTTATACGAATAAATACCAGTTTAAAGAGCTGATTTTCTTCATTGTGCAGAAGCAATTTATTTTAAATATGACTAGGAAGCAGGATTATTTTGAGATGTTATTAAATATATATAGTATTTATTAAAAGAAATATCTTTTCTTTAGAAATGAGACTGAATTATATCTGGTGTAGATTAAAGTACTTTTTATAATAACCTATCTGGTATTAAGATTAATATAAATAGAACTTTAAAACTTATGGTATTGAGAAATGCCTTCCTCATCCCTTGCCTTGGGTTTTGTCATTGAAGCTCTTGAGCCACGTATTTCGCACTTTTTCCCATGTTTTTAAATATTACGTTATGCAATATAGTATTTTTCTTATATAAAATAATATTAAATATTGAGGCTGGGTAGTGTGGTTGAGCAGTTTAGTTGGTTATTGCCTCTGACTGCCAAACCCCTATTAGTTTATATAATATTGCAATATAGATATGAAGAAATTTAAAAACTGCATAAATTTAGTTTACTAGTTCAAACAGAGATAACTGGTTTGTTTAAAGGCAAGGAAAGGAGGCTAATTAAAGGATTAAAATAATTAACTATTTTATTGAGCATATATTTGGGGTATAAATAACTTCAAAACTCAAGATCTAGAAATGTATTAAAGTATTAAAATTAGAGGCCAAGGCATAGCATCAGTTTGGTAAGCTAAGGATGGCCTTAATATAATGTTAATACCAAGTTGGATACCACTCCCAACGCGGATGCGGATTATATAGGAAAGATTTGTGAATTCTTATATTTGAAATGAAAGAATTGACACTGATTTGGTGTCAATATGAAGAGTGGGAAGATTGAAAAGTGACAGAAAGTAAAAATTTAAGAGAGGGCAGTATAATGATTGAATGTGTAGAGGCTGGATTTGAAACAGCAAAGCTGATAACCTGCTAGGCAATTAAATGAGCATCAGCTAGGGAGGTTACTAAGAGTATTAGTGTAATATTGGATAAGATTAAAGCAAAGAAAAGGCTATACATAGTAAAACAATAAGGTTATATGAAATGAAGAAGCCATTATAGCATGAATGTGAAATGGTGAAAGTAGGCCATGGGTAGATTTATTAATAATAAATAAAAAGGGGTTATATTAGTGTTAGTATGATAAGACTTAATCTTTTTTAAAACTGCAGAGATTTGGGGTTGGTGGTGGTTGAGAGGGTAGCCTGCTGTGATTAACTAATAAGCACATAAAGGAGGATAGTTGTGCTAACGTAGTAGGCATGATATTAGGTGTGGTGGGTCGTATGCTGCATGGGAGGCACGGAGCGGAGTTTGAGGTTTGCATGTGATTTGCAGAGACTTGGCAGGAAGGATTGCTTGATGCCATAATATGGGCTACGCTGTGACTATTGTGTGAAGGTAGAGGCAGAGCAACTGACGATGAGTGAAAATGATGCCTTGGTTTGGTATTTATTTGTTGTAATGTTAAGTTGTGTGGGCCTGTATAACTACTGAGCAAGAAGAAAGAAGATAATGTAACCAGTTGAGATGGTAACATCAAAGGGAGCACTGACCTACACCAGGTAGAAACTCATTTAAATGTGATGTTGAAAGAGAGCAAGATGTAACTTCAGACATTTGCTGAAACTGCATGTCATATATGATGAGGGTATAACATGAGAAAATTGGATGAGGCTTAATTTGAGAAGAGCAGCTGACTGAATGTAGTGCCCTAAGAAAGAGAAGAGTCAACTGGAGCGCCCAAATGTAGCTGGATGCCATGGATAGATAAAGTGTTGACAGCCTGGTTATTGAGTTTGGTAGAAACTGATGGGGAGTACAGCCTAAGAAGGTGGGAGGAGAAGAAAAGCCAGTGTGAGCAGAGAGGTATAGTACTGTATGTGAGATGTGGGAGAAAAGATGTAAGCAAAGAGAAATAGAAATATGTAAAGAGATAAGTTATTTCGATGAGATGGTTTTGAAATACTTCATAATGGATTTGGCAAACTCATGTCATTTGTAGAGGATTTAAGAAAACAGAATAATTGGGAGAAACTATAAGAGAGTATGTGAAAATAGCTAGCCAGTTTGATACTAGAGCGCTAAGAACTCTTTCAAGGAGCAATGGTGGGAGCATTTGATTATAAGCATGAAACTGGATGCATTATAACACAAACCATTATTATGGAGGAGAAACTTAGAAGTTTGTGCGTGTAATGACATGGCTAATTTGTTTTGATGTGGCAATGTATGATAGTGGATATAGAGGGATTGCTAGTAGAATATGAAGTAATTATAGCTTTTGAGCAATGGGCGGGTAGTGAGCTGGTATGATGAAAGATATTGAAGGAAGCAGAGGTAAAACCTAGCGTCTGAGGTTAGAAATATTTGTTGGATGGGCTAAAGCAAAAGTGTGTGTGTAGATAGCGTGAAACTGACCGAACAGTGGCTGGTATGGCTGTGGGCAATGGGCGGCTGGTAGCTGCCGCTTAGATTGCCAGGAGCAAGCAAATGCTAATATCTGCTGGGCAGTTATGAAGGAAATTCGGTAGACATACTCGTAAAAAGATATACAGATACCTTGGCCAGCGTATAGTACTGAGCCATAATGCTTGTTGAAACCTGCTAATGGGCGACAGTGCTCAACGATACTGCTAAAACGAGGTAGATTAACAATGATTAGTAAATGAGTATATTTATAACCTGATATAAACGTGACTGCAAACTAGTATGCAGCCAAGGCAACGTTGAACATTTAATATAAAAGGTGGGTAGTGTATGAAGTGAAGGAAAGGATTTGCCAACGACTGGGAAAGGGAAGCCTGGGGTGACATGTATATAATGGCTGATTGCTTAGAGTTGCCATAGGACTGATTATGACCAAGCTTCAACCAGAGGTTTATATTGTGAAATAATATATTTGTATATACGATAATTATAACATAAGTTTCAATTTGAGGGAAATGCCAGTAAATAGCACCAGAGGTAGGCAATTTCAGTTGGCATGACGAGGAGGGCAGTAAGCCATAAGAGCAGTACCAGTTTCGCAACAAGAATATTAAAATGCAGTGATACTTTATTAACATAAACTAAAAGGGGAGATGCTATGTACCTGATGTTTTATGTACTGACTCGTACATGTAAAGTGAAACATGAGGAGGTTGGAAAGCCAAGTAGAAAGTAATTGAATGCAGAATTGTAGCTTTAGAGGTATGTAATAACCTCCCTGTGAAGACTTTAAATTTGATGAGTTTTCTTAAAGTATAGCAGAGAGCCTGGATTAAAAAGGATGAGGCTGATTGCCAGTATGCTAGGGTTGTGCCTATGCAGAAAGCACCTCATAATAGTAGATAGCTGAGATAGAGTTAGAGTCCCAGGTACCAATGAGAGAGATAACATGATTGACTTATGGGTAAGATTGTGGCAGAACTGTGGTATGTGAATACCTGTGAAAATACTTCACAGAAGTATGTGTGCTGCAAGGTTGGTGATTTATAAAGAGGGTTGGGATTATAAAATTTTTCCTCAGATATCAGTTTGAATAGCGAATTGTAATGGTTTTGTAGTACATCAGTGTATATTTGATAAAACAATTGAAGATAACAACAAGTATTTATATGGAATGAGAATAATAATATTTCGAGATGAAATAATAGTAGGAAGTACTTGGGATAAAATAAGAAGTAATATGAAATAACAATTTTTAGGAAACTTAAGTGGAGGATGCGAAGCTAATAACTTTATTGATAACTAAAGTATTAAACCAGTAATGAATTATAGTTTAAGGACTCTTGAAACCTGTAAGAGATAGTTGTATGTTTATGTAATTTGGAAGAAGCCTGTCTAAATTAAAGCTAAATTGCAATACATGTATATTCTTAATTAACTAGATTTAAGAGATTTGGAATTGATGTTGGGTATTGGATTGGTAAGAAATGAGGCACACGATAAGATATGGACCCTGCTGAGTAGCGGAAACAGGATTTCTTCTAAGGTATACGATAGGTGTATTGAGATGGGAATTAAACCTAAAGTTGTAGATATGTAATGCTACTAAAAAGTAGTAAAGTTGTGCGAATGAGCAAATATAAATTAAAACAAGCCAGGAGAAAGCAGTCAAGGCTGTAATTAATAATACGATTGGAGGTAAAAAGCCTTTTATGAGTATTGGATGCCTGATTGAAATGCAGGTAAGCTATTATGTAATGCCCCATGTTTTTATATAAGAAACAGTTGAAACTGTTGTAATAATGACTCGGATTGGTTAAACCAAGATAAAGTTAGAATGAATATGAATGTTTGCTTTGGTAAGGTAATATGAGTTTAAAACCAAGGGATCCCTATTAAGAAGGGTTATTACTAAAACTGTAGTAAAGATGGCCAGCAAGGTAAAACCTAGTATGGGGTAGAACTGATTGTATACTGTAAGGAAGTATATATGATGATTGATGGCTTCTTGAATTATACTCTTAGTTAATGGCATATTGAATTGCGATGGAATATTAGCCAAAACTTGAATACCTCGTTTAGCATATTGCAGCATGTGAAATATAAATTAAAAGAAAGCATGGAAGCGATAATATAATATTAACTATGTGCATGTTAATGACAAACCCTAAATTGAAGCCTTAAATAATGAAAGATTGAGACGACTTAAATTGATACCAGTATATATAATAAATGTAAGGGCAAAAACTTTAAAAACTAAGGTATTTGCTGCACAGCAAGTATGGATAGTAGAAAAGCCCTATTAGTGCCAATTTGGTAAAATATAAATGAGTATATGATGAGCCTGCCTAGTAATTATTTAGATAGGCATGGAAAACATAGGAAGCTTGTATTGCTTAGGAAGCTTAGGGTAGTAACCTTTTAGGTAAACTGTGGAGGCACCAAACGTAAGTGGCCAGAGTTGGCTAGAGTAGCTATGGTGGTGGCTTCAGTGGGAAATAATACCTAATATGAATGTGGGCATTATGAATGAGGCCAAAATGTAGCCTGTAGGGAAGATAACTGATGAGCGAGGTATGCAGTGCAGCTTGAAGGGATATGAGTAATAGCCACTGACATAACCCACACTGAGGCGCTAACTAACTGGACTGTGTGTCAAAGGAAATGCAAATAGCTTGTATATGTGAAGCCTGTTAGAGTGAGATGACCAAATTTGGATGGCCAAATTCGCTAACCAGTAGCTAAGACACATGTGTATTGTGCAGATTTGGCATGGGCCTTATTAGCACTGGAGATGCCATACGGATGTTTGCCTTCATTGACATTTGTACTGTCGCCCTGGTTAGAGATAAGTGCTACGATGACTGAAGCTAGAGGCCTGGCCAGAATTGCAAAGCTAGGGAGCTGTTGTGTAAACCAGTTGTATATGCCTAGATGATGTGCTACTCACGCTTAAAGATGAAAATGAGATGGCAGAAAAGCTGCTTGAGTTTGCCATGAGGCCAACTGCTACTCATTAGATGTTGGTAGTGGGTGACTAGCAGGAGATTATGCTTTGGTATTGGGTATGATTTATCCACTAAAGAATGTAAATTATGTGAGCTAGAAACTATGTCTTGGTCAAGATGCTAAACAAACATGCTTGGGGAAAGAATTAGAACAGAAGAATCAATACAAAGATTTGGATGTATTAGAATGATTGGTATAGAAATATGAACAATTGAAGGGAAAATAGAAAAGAGAGTGCACCCTCAAAGGTAGTTGGGGAAATTGAAAGTAACTAAAGCATGTTAGAGAAGCTTATAGAGAATGCAATGGGAAAGGTAGTAAGTTAAGGGTATTATGGGCATGTTTGGTGATCTATAAAGCTAAATTGTATGTAACTTGAGATGTGATAGTTATAACTGATTTGTTTATGCAGGGGTGAATAACTGACAATGAGAAGATACAACAGCTCCACTAGAGTAGCTAAGGATTAGCTTCTGAGCTGCCCAGATGTATATATATTGTGAGCAGATTTAGGATTTGCTAAAGTAGCAGGAGGTAGCCCCCAGGCAGAGCAAAAGCTAGTGATAACTGGGTTGGATTTCTCTGTAATTAAACCGATTTATACTAGGCATGTGCATCCCTAAAAAGTGAGATTGACTAGAGGTTATAGTTTAGATGTGGTGGCTTGCGAGGCATATGGCTTTATAAAACTTGAACACAACATGACAACACTGGTATTGGGGATTAACTTGGAAGCCCTAACTATGTTAGTGGAAACTGTAAGTGAGTGCATACTAAAACTAAGCAGGGTTTGGCTTACTGGCATGAGATGGTAGATTGTAGCAGGAGATAACTCTTAGCGTATAATGTCTATGCTAGGTTACTTGAATGTGGCGGAAAGCTTGTAGACCCGTATCTGCTAAGCACAGAGTGGTGTAGGAGGTACGACATGCAAATTTCAATGTGGGAAGTAGAGGAGATAAGGGGTTTGGTTTATCCCAAGAATAAATGAGCATAGGATGTAAGAAGCTCAAGAGGGGAGTGTAAGTGCAAAGCTGAGGTAGCTTGCAGATGTATAACACCAGGGTTGAGGCAGTAAATGGGTATGAGGCAAAATGGAATATCTAGAATACTCAGATATGAAAATAAACTTCAGAGAGAAGTTATGACAAAGGTTTTGTTGGTGGGGTATTGAAGAGAAGCTGGAGGCTTTGAGACTATCAATGAAGTATTTGATGCTGCGGTAAAGGGATGGGATGTGGAGATGTGGCAGAGGCAGACGCCAGAGCTAGTTACTAACTGTGCAGGCGGAAGGCACAGAAACGGATGTTTAGGGGCACGCTGGCTATGGCATGATAATATGACCTGAGGATATGATAGTTGTAATAAAGGCAAAGGGGCTTGTTTGAGTGTATTGGGGTTGAAAGTGGTATTAAATATTGGAGTACCCTAGAAGCATATTGAAATTATTAGCTAAGAGGATTTGAGGGTGAGTAGTGAGGCATAAATTATATTGAAACATAAGATGAGTAACTTCACCATGAAATGAGAAGTATAACTATGGGAAGTAATATGAAGCTAATAAAAGCTAGAAATTTATAAATGTAAATTATGGCTTTAAAAACTAAGTATTCAAAATAGATTTTTAGAAGCCCACGGTAAAGCCCTCTATATATGGGATTATAGCGATAGAATGGGTTTACTCCTCTCGGATTTATTCGGTTTATTCTTTAAAAAACTGCTGTCCCTCAATAGATGGAGCAAGCTTAAAATAGTATTAACTCTTGAGATGAAGCCATAAATTGGGGGAGCAAACAGCGGATTATTGTTAAATTAAATAACTACTAAGCATGGGAAAAGCTATGAGGGATCTAAGATTGAAACTCTTTGTTTGCAAGGGAAACTATGTAATAGTGGGGTAGCAGTAGTGTATAACGTATTTATAAAGATAACATGTAACTAGGGTGAAACTAGAATTTGATTATGGGAGATGTTTCATGTATAAAGAGCTACTAAGTGGAGCTAAACTGTTGAATAAACTATAGAACTGTGCAAAAACAGTTTGTTGCAATGGTAAAGGCTGAGGTAACTGAGAGATAAGTAGCAGCAAGATTGCTAGTATAAACTATGTGTTTAGCAACCATATGATAGCGAGGAAGCAGTAGCTAATAGCAGCTTTTTAAAGCTGATTGAGGGAGGGCACCAGTTGTGCTAATGGTAGTTGAAACTGGGATTGGCAAAGGGTTGTATTGATTGAATTAACGAATGTAGAGTAGCGTGTATGGTAGGATAGCCAATGCTAAAATAATATTATATTAGAAATATGGAAGAAATTCCAAAAGGGTACAGAGAAGGAATTACTAAATCAGGTATTATTCTGAGAAGTTTTAAAATTGTTAAGTAGATTTATATGAAGAAACATATAAATCAATGAAAGCAAAAGAATTACTTCTTGAATACGAAGATATTGAATATCCCGAGAATGTAATTTCTTACTCTCAACGTAAAGCCTATAAGAAGAAACTTTTAAAACAAAAGAATAACAATGGAAGCTAGAGAATTTTTAAATTAGAAGCGGATAGGATTAGTAAACAAATTCTATTACCAAGTTTTAGAGATTAAAAAGAACGGTGCAGAACCAGATATACCCTTGTTAATAAAAGAGGTAGAGGATTTCGATAATTTTGTATTTAATAACTGGCATAGACCCCTAGAGTTTAATTAAATATACTTGAGTAAATATTTATATAATATGAGGATATATTCTAACAGTTTTGAGTTAATGTCAGAAATGGGCAGAGAAACTACTTGATTGTAATTGGGCCAACTTAAGCAAACTAGCCAAAATAAAGTCATTGAAGGTAATGAGGATTTTATTACTAAAACTCATTTAATAAGCATATTAACAAACTCATGGGAATTCGGTATGGTTATTATATTCAATCAGAGAATGGGCAGATGCTGAGTTTCAGGAAAGAATTGGTTGGTATGAATTAAATCCTGGTAAAGCTTGGGAACTGAGAAAAGATTTATGGGAACAGTTCTTGGTGAATGGTAGATTTGATTATAACTACTAAAGCATATTTGGAGCCAATTGCCAATATGGTAGTACTTTCATTTAATTGTGATTCCCTTCATGCAATGATTATAGCTCAAGAGGGATAATGATAACTTCAACAAAGCAGTAACTATATTATGGTAGATTTAAGATTCCTTGATGGAAGTAAAGCATATAACCTGTAATGTATTATGATTTACTAGTAGAATGGTAAGGAGAGAGGTGTGCCTATTTTAACTATATAAAGTTGGAGCTTGCTGCTGCTGACTGATGATGTATGCCAGAGCTATGCAGTATGTAAAGTAAAGAGGTAGGGTAAAAGCCAGGGTTGCCTACTGCCACCCATGTCCATAACTTATAAGAAGATTGGGCTCCTTAGCACTAGCCCTGGAAGATACAGAAATAGCTGTAGTGAGGGATGTGCTAACTAACTGGTGGGTATGCCCTTTTCCTACAATACCCAAAATATGGAAGCCTGTTATGGCAATAATAAAAAAGCAGAAAACAAGAAGGCTGTTAACTGTTTGTAAAAGCTAACCCGGTTGTAACAACTGTGGGCTAAGTAAACAATATGCCAATAAGGAGTTTTAAAAATAGGCTATAACTAATGCCCTGGATGTGGGGTTTAGTGCTCTATTGTTAGAGTAACTGAAAGCAAAAGATTATATGGGGTGGAAGGTGGAAGAAGATGCTAAGGAAATTTGGGGAAGAGGTAATCGAGAATTATGAGATAACTAAGGTTGCATGGAACTGGAAATTTGATGATCAGATAAATCAGAAGTATCAGATATTCTACAGAGGTACATGTTTAGATGGGATGCTTGCTAAATATGTTCTTCAAGCGAGGAAAAACCACATGACTTAAAGTAATGGTAAGAAGATATTTACCAGAGTATGGTAATTATGAAAAGCAAGATGCCTTTGATAAGATCCATGGGATAAAAAGGGTGGAATTCTTCTAAATAATCTGATTTGTAAGATAGCAGTTATATTCTAGGTTAATGATATTTTTTGAAAAGAAGTTGGTTGAACAGGTATGTATTATTATTGTAATTTATTTATGTGTAATTACTAGTAATAATTGAGAGAAAGAAGGTTTATATCTAGATACTGAGTTCAATAAAAAACTTTTAGAAGAATATAAGCTAAAAATAGATAATAACTTAGAGGAAGCAATATATATGCTTTAATAAAGTAAAAGAAATTGAAAGTATAAGCAAGAGAAAGATTGATAAGTATATTAACTATGACCAAAACAGAGAGTTAGATTATAATAGCTAAAAGGATAAAACGGAAGATTGCATAAAGAGGAAGAAGCCCTCGAATACTTAAAAGCAGGTATATTACTAAGCTAAAAGGAGCTTAGAATTTAAAAGGCCAATTAATTTGGGTAGCCCAGTTGATTTACCTGCATTGATGTATTCAGAAGATGGCTTTCATTTTGATGTGATTAAGGATAATGAATCTGGTAAACCAAGTACTGATGAAGAAACTCTTACTAACCTTAGGTTAACGATTAAAAAGCCAGATTCCAAAGGCAATATTTTGATAAGCTTCTGAATTACGAGGGTTAGAGAAAATGTATAAGACCTATATTTATGGATGGTGGGAAAAGGTACAAGATGATTCTAGATTACACGGTAGGTATAATATATGGTAGCAGACTCTAATGGTTTTGGTCCCTGCAGAATTAAATATGCAGCAGATAAAAAACTCAGTAGTAACCTAATATAAACAGTAGTTGCTGGGATATTTATATATGGCATTTGACTACTCACAGGCAGAGTTAAGAATGATGGCTCTCTATGAGTGTTGATGAAAAGCTATGATGCTTTGCAAGGAAATTGCCTGGGTATAGCAGCAGCAAAATATGAATTATAGTGAGGAAAATAAAATATAGCAGATGAAAAGCCAATTATAAATTATGGAAGACTAGAAGAAAACAAGCTAAGCAAATTGCATTCGGTTTGATTTATGGTATTGGAGAAGCTTTACTTGCAGTAAAATTACTAAAAACTAAGTATTATAGTTAACCCCTAAAAAGCCATAAAAGAAATGGCGGAGTTACTGAGAAGCCACTAAAGATAACAAGTTAAGAAGCAAAAGAGAAATTTGCCAATAAGCATGGGTATTATACCCAGTTATTTGGTACTAAGAGAAGATTACCCCAGATATAACTAAAGCAACAAAATAGAAGTTACTATAACTATTACGTTTGGGAACAATTCATGTAAAGATTAACTACAGCAAATATGAGTAAACAGGAGAAATGTCCCTTGTTTATTGGTTAATGAGACAAGGTAAATTACCCATGATGAAAACTGTGGCAGATTATGATCTTTGTATATATGTATTCTAAACCAAAGGATATAAATATAGACGTATATATATAATTTGGAATATATAAACAAGTAACTAAAATAACTTGGTTTAAAGTTGATGATGTAATACCAATAGTTTTAATAAACAAACAGTATGGCAGAAGAATTACCATTTATGCCCGGATATGATTATACTAGAATGTTAAAACCAGACTTTTCGGTAGAAGAGTACATGGAGGAATACCATAAGTTTAAGACTCGTAAAATTGGTAATTTTAGTGCAGCTTCACCAGAAGTATTTATGGAACTATATAAAAAGGAAATCCATAAATATCAACGAGAATATGAAAAATCGAGAAAAGGGTAATATACCCGGGTTTTGGTAGTATGCCTCTTAGTAACTGGAAAATTATATCAATTTAACTGGTAGTTGGAAATTAGTAAAAAATATGAAGATAATGGTTATTTGCCTAAACTACTGGTAGGAGATGGTGGTAAAAGCGGAAGAAACATAGAGCTAGGTTGGTTTATTTTTATAAACTAAGCTGTACTTAAGTATGCCCTATAAAATAGCAACAGAGGATAATGGTGGTAATTTATATTGGGGTACAGCTAAGATGAATATGGGTCAGTGTATAGAAGATAAAAGATTCTATTTTGTTG
>VOFH01003944.1_pt1 | contig 28705 bp, 54 predicted proteins | sample 5384091 | NCBI WGS metagenome assembly VOFH01 (sample SAMN12384727, study PRJNA508395) | human gut metagenome | isolation source: healthy gut G | host: Homo sapiens
ATGTACTTATTATAAGAGAGATTGACAACATCACAATAAAAGTAAGAGGATAGCCGGTTATTGTAAAATTAAGCTGAAAATAAGGATATGTAAAAAAGAAAATTAATACATATAACACTTATTATTGCTGCAATAATTCCCGGTAAATATCCCGTAGTTAAGGTTCCGATAAGTATTAATCCAAGAATGTATATAGGTGCAATAACAGCCGGCGAAAAATTTGGCGTATAAAATAATACAAAAGAAATAATTGTTGCCACAGTCATAAGCAAAAAGTAATAATAGTGTTTCTTGCAAAATCCTTTTTTGATATGTTCTTAATTAACTTCATAGCTTTTCTCCAAATTAAAAATCTAATAAATAGTATAACCTTTTAACAGAAAAAAAATGAAAATAATTATAAATGTAAAAAATAGTGCTAAGGAACAAACCCTATAAGCTAATAATATGTTAAAAACTTATCGCCTGATATTAATAAGCCGTTAAGGTGTGCCAAAACATATTGTTAAATAAAATCATAAGTGTTAAATTCGTGGAAAAGTAAAAAACATAAAAAATCATATGGAAAAAGCTTGAAAAGACAGTTAAAAATCAAAAAGAAAATAGAAGGAGGAAATGAAACAATGGGAAGTATGGGAACTATTTGTACAGTATTGGGAATTATATTTTTAGTGTTAGGATTCGGATTTGCACTATGGGATGAGTTTTAAGAAAACGATTAATTCTTGAAAAAAAGTACATAATAAAGTCATGGTTAGGTTGACATAATCATGAAAAAAGTGTTAAATTTAATAGTGAAGAATATAGTAGGAAGACTTGTGGTTTAAGACCATAAGTCTTTTCTGTGCTAATAAATAATTATTAAATTTTGAGGTGAAGATAATGGATAGTTCTGACAGTTGGGGGCGAAGCTGTAATGTTAGATATTTTGAAGAAAACAGAGAAAATATCCATTATGCTTTTTCTCTCAAAATAAGAATCTGACATCAGTTTTCCCGCATATACACAGGGCACATTAGAATGGCACAAAATGGTAGAGGAGGTATATGACAGTGGAAGATAAAATCGATGACAAAGAATTAAAAGATATAAATCCACAGAGGGATGATTATGAAGACGAAATTATACAGATTATAAAAAAGCGACGAACCTGCGTATAAGAAGAAAGAAGAACTGGATGATTATCATGAGAATGATATAGCAGCAGTTTTAGAGAAGTTAGATGTAAAGGAAAGAAGAAAACTTTACTCTATCATGGGACTTGAAAAGAGTTTCAGAGGTTTTCGCTTATTTAGATGATCCGGAAGAATTTATCGAAGAATTGGATTCAGAACTTGCGGCAGACATTCTTGAAAAACATGGAAGCTGACGATGCAGTAGATATTCTTGATGAATTGGAGGATGAAAAGAGCGAGGAACTTATCCAGTTAATGGATAAGGAAGCAAAAAAGACATTGACCTGATTCAGTCATATGATGACGATGAAATCGGTAGCAAGATGACAACTAACTATGTTACATTAACACTTAACCTTACAATTAAGCAGGCAATGAAGCGTGTAGTTGAACAGGCTGCAGACAATGACAATATATCAACATTATATGTACTTGACAGTGAAAATAAATTTTACGGAGCAATAGATTTAACAGATCTTATTGTGGCAAGAGAATATGTTGTACTTGAAACATTAGTTACAACATCATATCCTTTTGTATACGATCATGAAACAGTAGATGACTGTATTGAAGATTTGAAGGACTACTCAGAAGATTCAATTCCTGTACTTGACAGGGACCAGCACATACTTGGTGTTATTACATCTCAGGACTTATTGGAAGTAGTAGATGAAGAGATGGGTGAAGACTACGCTAAGTTGGCTGCTTTGACATCAGAAGAAGATTTGGAAGAACCTTTGCTTGAAAGTTTAAAAAAGAGAATCCCATGGCTTGTAATATTACTAATGCTAGGACTTGGAGTTTCATCAGTAACAGGAATGTTTGAACACGTTATAGCAACACTTCCTATCATAGTAAGTTTCCAGTCAGTAATACTTGGAATGTCAGGTAACGTTGGAACACAGTCACTGGCTGTAACAATCAGAGTATTAACAGATGAGGAACTTACATTAAAGCAACAGTTAGGGTTTTGTTCTTAAGGAACTAAAAGTAGGATTCTTTAACGGAATGATAATAGGTTCCATTTCATTTATGATAACAGGACTATTTATATGGCTTGCAAAGGACAGACGGTAGTAAATGCCTTTGCAATGTCAGGATGTATCGGAGGAGCATTATGGCTTGCAATGATAATCTCAAGTGTTGTAGGAACAATAATTCCTATCTTCTTTACAAAGATTAAAGTAGACCCGGCAGTTGCTTCAGGTCCACTTATTTCAACAGTAAACGATTTGGTGGCCGTAGTAACATATTACGGTTTGGCATGGACATTATTATTAAATATAGTTCATATGGCATAAAAAAACGCAGGAGTTGCATTGGTTGTAGCTCCTGTTTTATTTTGGTTTAGTATCGCCGGAAAAGGGCTGCATGCAAACACGTTGCTTTTCTTATTTTGCTCCGCCGTCTATTGTAAAGTGAAAATATAATTATGTATATTTTTGGAAAGGATACCTGTAGTTAAAAGACATAAAAAATGATGTCAGCAATTAAACTAACATCATTTTGTTTTATTACATAAATATTCTTATTTTATGTCTTTTACTGCAACTCTTACGATTGGCCAAATGATAATAGCAAGGAATGAACCAAAAAGTGCAGCAACTAACTGTGTTGTAGAATATGTAACTTTTGCCATTGTAACCATTTTTGGAGCAAGTGAAGCACCAAACTGTGGGATTGCCCACTGTACAATAAGTAGTGTCATTATTCCGGCTTTTGCAATTGAGCCAACAACAAGGCTTAATGGTAATAAGTTAAGTTCGATTTTTTTTGTTTCTTACAAACCAGGCAAAAGAACGAAAACAATGTTTCCAATCATGATGCATGGAAGTATAACAGGAACTGCTGAGATAAGTGGACTCTGTGTTAAAATAAATGAGAACACAGGGATAATTACTGATAATATAATTCCACTTACTAATCCGCAGTAAAGTGTATCAATTATGAGTATAAGATTAATGAGGGCACCTGAGATGGCAACATTCTGTCCGGCAATCATAAGAGGAGCTTTAATAAATTGTATTACAACAATGCTTAAAGCTATCATGACTGCAGTAACTGTAATATGTTTAGTTTTTAATTTCATTTCTAATCCTCCGATGTTATTAATTCTAAGAAATCTTTGTATTGTGTTTCTGTAGGATCTTTTTAATTCTGAACGGGCCATATCTTTTTGTAAGTCCATTGCAGTCTTTCGTGCATCTGAAAGTACGCCGGCACCACCTACACAACCGCCGGGACAAGCCATTCCTTCTAATAAATATCCGTCATATTTTCCGGCTTTGGCCATCATAAGCATCTTTTTACATTCGGCCAAACCTTCAGCCTTAACTGTTTTAACTTCCATATCAGGTCGCATTTCATTAATAACCTTAACAACAGCCTGGGCAACACCACCACTTGAAGCAAATCCTTTTCCAAGTGCACTTGATGTCTGAAGTGGTTCTTCAACTTCAAGAGATTTAAAGTCAACAGCTTTGGCATCAAATAATCCCATTGTTTCTTCAAAAGTTAATACAAAATCAACATCGCTTCGTACTGAATGTCTGCTTGCCTCTAATTTCTTGGCAGCACAAGGTCCGATAAATACAACCTTACATTCAGGATGTTGTTTTTTAATCATTCTTGCAGTAAGAACCATAGGTGTAAGTGACATTGAAATATAATGGGCATATTCAGGCAAAGTCTTCTTAGCCATAACTGACCATGCAGGACAACATGAAGTTCCCATCCATTTCTGATTGGCAGGAACATTTTCAAGAAAGTCCTCAGCTTCCTGTAAAGAACAAAGGTCAGCACCAATGGCAACTTCAACCATGTCTTCAAAACCTAATACTTTTAATGCGGCACGAACCATTTCAGGTGTAACATCAGCACCAAACTGACGTACAAATGATGGAGCAATGGCAGCATAAACCGGTGTTTCACTTTTTAATGCAAGAACAGTCTGATAAATCTGACTCTTGTCCACAATTGCACTAAAAAGGACAACTTACTAAACACATACCACAGGATACACATTGATCATAATCAATATCAGCTCTACCATATTCGTCTGACTTAATGGCGTTCATGCCACAGGCTTTGGCACATGGACGTTCCTGTTTTACAACTGCATTGTATGGGCAGGCACTGGCACATTTACCACACTTTATACATTTGTCCTGGTCGATTACAGAACGACCTTTAACCATATTAATTGCATCTTTAGGACAAACCTCAATACAAGGATGCTCTAAACATCCCTGACATGCGTTTGTAATAAAAACACGTTTCTCAGGACATGCATGGCATGCAAACTTAATGATATTAATAAGTGGGGGATCGTAGTATTTCTCGTCAATTGCGCTGGCATCAATTCCTTCAGAAAGAGGTGCATGTTCTGACATCTTTCTAATAGGAAGTCCCATTGTTGCACGAAGACGTTCACCAACGATGGCACGTTCCAAAAAGATATTATCGTAATATTTTCCTATTTCTCCGGGAACAATTTCATATGGTAAATCTTCAATTCGTGACAATGGACTGTCATCATATGCCATACGGGCAATTTCAGTAAATACCTTGTGACGGATTTCTGTTTTATTAGAATAAATTCCTCTCATCTTTTACTCCTTTGTTAATCTATAGCGTGATTGAATCGCAATCAGAATAATTATAACATAGGAGGAAATACAATACAAGAAAAAGAATGTTAAAAAAATAACAATCTTATAAAACAAATATTTTTTATTAATTTAATTAATTTACTGGAAATTATATATGTAAAAGTGGTATTATTAATAGCGCTGGCGCTTTGCCAAAAAATGCAATTTGGGAAAGGAAATCAATATGGAAAAGATAAAGTTAATCCATTGGGAACAGAGCCGGTTGGAAGGCTTTTAAGAAAGTTTGCAATACCAAGCATTATATCAATGCTTGTAACTTCTTTATATAATATCGTTGACCAATTCTTTATAGGAAGAACTGTTGGTGAGTTAGGTAATGCAGCAACAAATATAGCATTTCCCCTAACAACTATGTGTCTTGCAGCAATGCTTGCACTGGGAATTGGTGGTGCGGCAGGGTTTAACCTTAATATGGGTGCAGGAAATAAGAAGAAGGCTATGTATTTTATTGGAAATGCACTTACGGTAATGTTTGGAGTAGGTGTGGTAATAGCATTAATCTCACTTTTTTTTTATGGAACCTTTGCTTAAGTTTTCGGTTCACCTGACTCAGTTTTGCCTTATGCAAAAGAGTATGTGGGAGTGGTTGCTTTTGGCTTCCCATTTGTAATGGTAGCCAATGGAGGCTCACATCTTGTAAGCAGACGGCAGCCCTAAATTTTCAATGTATTGCAACCTTGTGGGAGCAATTATTAATGTTATATTAGATTATTTATTTGTAATGAGATTTGGATGGGGAATGTCAGGAGCAGCTCTTGCAACTGTTATAGGACAGATTGTGTCTTTTATGATGGTAGTGTGGTATATGCGTCATTACAAAACAGCTAAGATAGAACGTAAGCATTTAATACCTTGCAAAGAATTTGTTTTTAGAACATTACATTTGGGAATGGCGCAGGGACTTAATCAGCTTGCCATGATGATTGTTCAGATTGTAATGAACCAGTCATTAAAGTATTACGGTGGATTGTCAATTTATGGTGCATCAATTCCAATTGCCTGTGCAGGTATTATTATGAAAGTTAACCAGTTATATTTTTCAATATGTATTGGTGTGGCCCAGGGGATACAGCCTATAGCGAGTTTTAACACAGGAGCAGGCAATTATGACCGTGTAAAGAAGACGTACAAGATAGCAGTAACATGCAATACAGTGGTGTCCACTATAGCGTTCCTGATTTTTCAATTATTTCCAAGACAGATTATCGGAATATTCGGTTCAGGTTCCAATGAATATTTTATGTTTGCGGAAAAATTCTTTTAGAATATTCTTATTTATGACCTTCTTAAACGGAATACAGCCAATTACATCAACATTCTGTACTGTAATTGGAGAACCTAACAAAGGGAACATTTTGTCACTTACAAGGCAGATTATATTCTTACTTCCGTTGTTAGTAATATTACCTATTATATTTATAAAAATAGGCTTAGAAGGTGTAGAGGGCATAATGTTTTCAGCACCTATAGCAGATTTTGTGGCAGCAGTTATCTCATTGATTGTGATAAATGGAGTATTTAAAAATTTTGAAAAAAAATCAGGCAGATAATATGTAAACCATTTAACCTGAAAAAGCCTTTATTTATGGGGAAATAAGAAAAATAAAAAATATTTAATGAAATATTTAATAAAATTTGTTGCAATTGGCACTATACAATTTGGAATACATTGTGTTATAATCCTTTAGGTGAACACAAGATATAGTACATTTAAAAATAAAGATATATAAAGATAATACATTGTGGGAGAAACAAGATGGAGACGATAACACGTAGAGTAATTAAAAGAAATGGTGAAGAAGTGGTTTTGATGTGCAAAAGATTCTTAATGCCATCAGAAAGGCTAATAACGAAGTAGAACCGATACATAGACTTAATGAGTACCAGATTGAGGCTGTTGGCAAGATTGTTATGGATCAGATTTGTCAGTCAAACCATGCTACAGCAGTAGAAGATATTCAGGATATGGTAGAACGTGGCATTATGGAGATGCGTGGATATGAAGTTGCGCAGATTTACGTTCGTTACAGATATAAGAGAGATATGGCAAGAAAGGCTAACACAACTGATGATGGAATACTCGCACTTATTGATCAGATCAATGAAGAGGTGAAACAGGAGAACTCAAACAAGAATCCTACGATTAACTCAACTCAGCGTGATTATATGGCGGGTGAGGTTAGCAAGGATTTAACTAGACGTATTTTATTGCCTGATGAAATTACGCAGGCACATGAACAGGGATTATTCATTTCCATGATTCTGACTATTTTGCACAGAAGGAACATAACTGTGACCTTATTAACTTAAAAAGATATGTTAGAGAATGGAACATGCATTTCAGAAACAAAGATTGATCCACCTCATAGTTTTTATACAGCTTGTAACGTTACAACTCAGATTGTGGCACAGGTTGCAAGTAACCAGTACGGCGGACAGTCATTTTCATTAGGACATCTTGCACCTTTTGTACAGGTTAGCCGTGACAAGATTACTGAGGAAGTAATGAAGGAACGTGATGAAGTGGGAGTTAACTACTCAGACGAACAGCTTAAGATGATTGTTGAAAGAAGACTTCGTGATGAAATCACAAGAGGTATTCAGACTATTCAGTATCAGCTTATCACATTAATGACATGTAACGGACAGGCACCTTTTGTGACGATGTTCATGTATCTGGATGAAGTTCCTGAAGGACAGACAAGAGATGACCTTGCAGTATTAATTGAAGAAGTTTTAAAACAGAGAATACAGGGTGTAAAAAATGAAAAAGGTGTTTGGATTACACCTGCATTCCCTAAGATTATATATGTACTTGATGAAGATAATGTTACACCTGATTCTAAATATTGGGATTTAACAGTTTTATCAGCTAAATGTACAGCAAAGAGAATGGTTCCTGACTACATTTCAGCTAAGGTTATGCGTGAAATGAAGAACGGATGTGTATATCCTTGTATGGGATGCCGTTCGTTCCTGACGGTAGAAGACAGCCAGAGAAATCCGGACGGAAGCCATAAGTTCTATGGACGTTTTAACCAGGGAGTTGTAACGATCAACTTGGTTGATGTGGCATGTTCTTCTAATGGAGATATGGATCTATTCTGGAAGATATTAGATGAAAGATTAGAGCTTTGTCACAGAGCTTTAAGATGCAGACATGAAAGATTACTTGGAACACCTGCAGATGTTGCCCCTATTCTTTGGCAGAATGGTGCTTTGGCAAGACTTAAGAAGGGTGAAACATTAGACAAGTTATTATACAATGGATATTCAACTATCTCATTAGGTTACGCAGGACTTTACGAAATGTGTGTAAGAATGACAGGAAAGTCACACACAGATCCCGAAGCTAAGCCATTTGCTTTAAAGGTTATGCAGAAACTTAATGATAAATGTGCAGAATGGAAAGCAGCAGAAAATATTAGCTATTCTGTTTATGGAACACCTATGGAATCAACAACTTACAAGTTTGCTAAATGCCTTCAGAAGAGATTTGGCATTATAAAAGGTGTAACAGACAAGAACTATATTACTAACAGTTACCATGTTCATGTAACAGAGAAGATTGATGCTTTTAGCAAGCTTAAATTCGAATCTGAATTTCAGAAGTTATCTCCTGGTGGAGCTATCAGTTATGTTGAAGTTCCTAACCTTCAGGATAATATCGAAGCTGTAATTCAGGTTATGAAATTTATTTATGACAATATTATGTATGCAGAGCTTAACACTAAGTCAGATTATTGTGAATGCTGTGGATACAATGGGGAAATACAAATAGTAACTGATGAAAAGAATGGAAAACTTGTATGGGAATGTCAAGTTGCGGAAACCGTAATCAGGATAAGATGAGTGTTGCAAGAAGAACATGCGGTTATATTGGAACACAGTTCTGGAATCAGGGAAGAACTCAGGAAATAAAAAAAGATAGAGTTCTACATTTGTAATATATTCTAATAGGAAAGGCAAAGTTTTCAACAGTTTGGAGACTTTGTCTTTTTAGATTCAATGGCTATATAAGCAAAATAAAGAACATTTAAAGGTCATTTTATGATACAATACTTACATATGGGAGAAAAAAAGTTGAAAGGAAAGAACTTATGAAAAAACATTAAAAATTCTAATGCTAATTGGTATCATTGCATTGGGAATTAATTTGACTGAGGTAAAGGCCGAAGAAGTAACAGCTCCGGTAACAACAGCGCCTCAGGAAACAACTACAGCACCTGAAACAACTACACCCGCTGTAACAACACCACAGGAAACCACTACAAAGGTTGAACAGCCAACTACGGTACAGCCAACTACTAAGCCGGATGTTGACACAACAGGAAAGAACGTAAAAAAGGTGGTTATGTAAAGAAAACAGTTACAGCATATAACTTAAAGTTAGAGAAAGTAACAAAAGTAAAAAAAGGTATCCGTTATTATGTTTACAAGAAATGCAACAATGGATATTCATTGATTCAGGTAGGCAATCAGAAATTATTAGTTGAATCAAAGTACATTACATACAAATGCAATGCCAAGAAGATTGTAAATGCAGCAGATAAGAAATATTCATATAATGATATGAAGAGAGACCTTAAAAAGTTGGAAAATGCTTATGGCTCAATATTTAAAGTTGACATTGCAGGAAAAGTTTAGATAAAAGAAACTTATACTATGTTACACTTGGTAATGCAAAAGCTAAGAAAACAGTTTATGTTGAAACATCTGTACATGCAAGAGAGTATATGAACACTAAGTTTATAATGAATGTTATTGAGGATTACTGTAGAGGATATGACTCCAAGAAGTATCAGGGAAAAAAATACAGCAAAATCTTTAACAATGTTAAAATGGTAATTATGCCAATGGTAAATCCTGATGGAGTAACAATCAGTCAGTATGGACCAAAGAAAATAAGAAATGCCACATTACGCAAGAATCTCTACAAAATAGCAAAAGGATTCAGCTTTAAAGAGTGGAAAGCTAATGCCAGAGGTGTAGATATTAATAGAAACTATGCAGAAGGATTTAACAGAAAAGGAGCAAAAGCACCGGCGCACAAGAATTATACGGGCAAAACACCGGTATCTGAACCGGAAACAAAGGCACAGATCTCAGTAGTAGAAAAAAGTAAAACCTAACGTAGTAATTTGTTATCATCAGGCAGGAGAAGTAATGTATCACCTTAATCACACAAAGCTTAGCAATATGCTTTATTCAATGACACATTATACTCACGTTTTAAGCGGTAAGGTTCAGTATGGAACATTTAGTGATTATCTTGATGACAGAAACATACTAAACTGTACATTGGAAACAGGATTAGTACCTGCACCGGTAAAGAATAGGCAGTACAAAAAATATACAAGACAAATAAGAATGTATTAGTAGCAGTTGCAAAAATGTATTTATAAAAATAGGAGTTACAGTTGATGTAACTCCTGTTGCACTGCAAAACTACAAGGAGGTTCACAATGTTATTAGATTTTGAAAATATGGAAGAAACAGTAATTCACAATTTTAATGGTGGTGAAAAAAAAGACACAAGGGCGAAAATGTACAATGATGAAAACATGAGAATTTTATACGGAGTATTAGAGCCGGGAGCATCTATTGGTATTCATGAGCATACAGACAACAGCGAAGAAGTCTTTTGTGTTTCAGGCCAGGCTACAGTTTATATTGATGGAAAAACAGAAATTTTAAAAGCAGGTCAGGCACATTATTGTCCAAAGGGACACAAGCATGGAATGAAGAATGAGGGGACAGAAGACCTTATAATCTTCGGCGTTGTGCCAAAGCAATAAAAACAATTTTAAAATTGAATATAGTAATGGTATTTGGTAAAATTATTTCATAAGAAAGTACGACAGAGAAGTTAGTAAGATACAGATTATATTTTGGAAAAGAGGAAATAATATGAACGGAATATCATTTTACAAAGAAGAAATAAGAGACTGTAATGCTGTCTATTTTACAGAGGAGTTTTTAATGTAAAAACGACGGCAGCATCGATGTGTCTAATGAATTACAGAACGCCATAAAGACGGTTGTGGATAAGGCCGGTTATGGTGTTCTTTTTATACCTGAAGGTGAGTATTTGTTAAGCAAGACTATTTATGTGCCAAAGGCAGTCAGACTTATAGGATACGGTGACAACAGACCACATTTTATATTAAAAGATAATGCAGAAGGATTTAATGAACCACATCCTGAGAACAAGGGTGGATTTAAATATTTATTCTGGTTTGTTAACGAACTAAAAGAGAATGAGGCGGAAATTGCAGATGCCAATCCGGGAACTTTTTACAGTGCCATTTCAATATTAATGTAAGTCTTGGCCAGGGCAATGAATATGCAGTAGCTTTTAGAACTCATTACGCACAGCACTGTTTTATTAACCATATTGACATCAATGTGCAGTCAGGTATAGCAGGCATTTATGATGTTGGAAATGAAATGGAAGACATCTATATTAACGGAGGAAAGTACGGAATTATAACAACAAAGTGCTCTCCGGGCTGGCCTTTTGTAATGGTTGATACAAGATTTTTCGGGCAGACCGTTGGAGCAATTAAGACAAGAGAGGCAGGCTTTAATATTATTCGTACCCATTGTGTTAATACAGCTAAATTTATTGAAGTTGATGATGATTATTTCGAAAAAATATATATAGAAAATTCTGTTTTTGAAGATATGAATTGTATTTTAAACGTGGCAATGGACAACAACTCACTAACACAGGTTTATGTTAAAATTGTCAGCTTAAGGCAGTGGAAAATGTTGTTGAATATAAGAGCAGTGGCAGACAGATTGCTAATGAAGATTATCAGTGCATTATAAAGAAATACATTCATGGAACTACAGTTAGCGATATTTATCATGATAAACAGATTCACGACCAGATTTACAGATATGCAAAGACGTAGATTATAGAATCTTAAAAACAGATATACAGCCGTTGCCTGATATGTTAACTTGGGTTAATGCCAAGGAAGTAGGACTTAAAGGTGATGGTGTAACTGATGACACACAGGCTTTAAAAGAGGCAATTGAAAAATATGAAACAATATATTTTCCGCAGGGTGAATATATTTTTTCAGATACAATTAAGTTAAAAGAAAATACATCTCTTATAGGAATGAATCCGGTTTCAACGCAACTTATTTTAAAAGAAAATTCTGAAAAGTTTACAGGATTTGGCAAGGCTAAGGCTTTTATTGAAACTTCAAAGGGAAGAAATATTATGTTTGGTCTCGGTGTTAATACAGGTGGACGAAATCCAAGAGCCTGTGGCGTTAAATGGATGAGTAACAAAATTCATATATGAATGATGTGAAATTCTTTGGCGGTCACGGTAACCTTGTAAAGATGACAGGAGCTTTTGAACAGCCATATGATGAGGGAAGATGCAGAGATGCAGACCTTAAGAAAATATGGGACTACCAGTATGCAAGTCTTCTTATTTGTAACGGAGGTGGCGGAACCTTTAAGGATATATGGTCAGCAAGTCCATATGTTTCAGTGGGTGTTCAGATTCAGAATACTGAAACTCCTACAAGAATATATTGTCTGTCATTAGAGCATCATTGCAGATGTGAACTTAGAATGATAAATGCAAAGAATGTAACAATATATGGTTTCCAAAGAAGAAGAAAAAAAGCAGAGGGTGAGTTTGCACTTCCAATAGAATTACATAATTGTAAGGATATTACTTTTGCAACAACATATTGTTTTAGAACTGTTTTTGTGCAGAAACCATTTCCTTATTGTGTAAAAACATGGAATTGTGAAAATATTAAATTTTGAACGTTCATAATTTTCACAGATGAAATACACCATGGATAATTTCTTATTAGATGTGAATACCGGCATTGAAATAAGACCATGGCAGGCAGTTTCAATAGAAATAACAGGAAAAGGCGAGAAACAGCCAAAAACAGAAAAGCTGTATTCAGGCTTCAGTTTGCTGATGGTGGAAGCTGTGACGGAAAGGGCAATTTCTATTTCCTTGACAGCTTATATAAGCAGATTTACAGAGTGGACAGGGAAACATTGGAGCTGTCTATGATTTTTGAATCTCCTTATAAAATTAATTCTATAGGATTTGATACAAGGGATAATATTATTGTTATTGGCGAGTATGCCATTCAAGAGATGCAACAATAAATGGAAAGCCTAACATTAATGTTTTGCCGGAGGATTCATATGGAACATCTTATGGATTCTGGTACAACAGTCAGGCTCAGATTGTGGCATTTACAATTGACAGTAACAGAGAATGTGTAAAATTAGAAAAAAGTAAACATTGGCGACATAGAGCCGGCAAGAGTTTTATATCCGGGAAACAGATGGCGTGACGGTTCAGACTTTAAGGATGTTATTCAGTATAATCCGAAAAAAGCATTCTTAGCACCGGATGGGGTAACAATTATTCCTTGTCACTATGATTTGATTAGAGCTAACAATCTTTCAAGATCAAAGCCGGGACGTAAATTATATTCAGTTGATGAAATGTATAAGAGAGTTTTCCAATGTGACATTAACAAAGAAGGCTTATTAACAAACCCTCAGGTTATTATTGAAGAGGGTGACTTTAGGGTTAAGAAGTTTGACGAAAAAATCTATGTTGGTGATGATAACATTAAGGTTTATAAAGATGGAAAGTTAATAGATATTATCAGGGTTCCGGAAAGACCTACAACTTTGATTTTGGAGGATTAAGCGTAATACTCTTTTTGTTACATCAAGACATAGCGTTTATGCAATTAATATGCAACAAAAAAGGATGAGGAGAAGTAATAAAAGTATGAGAAAGCAACTAAAAGCTTTATTAATGACAGTAGCTTTGGTTACATTGTCAACAGGACTTATTGGCTGTAACAATGAGAAAAAGCAGCAACAGACAACAACTCAGGTGGAAACAACAGAAAATAAAGTTGAAAATAATATTGAATTTAAGTCTGACGGAGAGCCGGTAAAGGATGATAGTGTTTTAGGAAAGAATACATATGTATTTTTCTCCTACAGACAATAAGGATGAAATTCAGGAAAAAGTAAGTCAGATTTTTGCAAGACAGGAATCTAACCAGTTTGGAGATGAAAGATATGCATTACTTTTTTAAGCCGGGAGATTATGGAACTTCATTAGAAATTAATGTAGGATTTTATACACAGGTTTTGGGACTTGGAATTTTGCCTACAGATACTAATATTAATAAATTATGGGTTAATGCAGATTGGATGTTTCACAATGCTACCTGCAATTTCTGGAGAAGTGCAGAGAATTTTCGGTAAATGATTACTGTATGTGGGCTAATTCACAGGCAGTATCTCTTAGACGTGTTAATTTTAATGACGGTATTGTTTTAAGCGATGGCGAGGGCTGGTCATCAGGTGGCTTTATGGCAGACTGCAAAGTGGAAAAGATGGTTTCCTCAGGTTCACAGCAACAGTATCTTTTTAGAAATAACAATTGGGGATATTTTGAAAATGGCGTGTGGAATATGGTTTTTACAGGTGTAAATGTTGATACTATTCCTACAGGCGGATGGCCATATGAACCATATACTAAAGAAGAAACAGTTCCAAAGATTCAGGAGAAGCCTTATTTGGTTTATGATGAGGACAATGGATATGGCGTTATGGTTCCTGAAAAACGAACAGAATGTCAGGGAATTTCGTGGGAGAACGGAGTTAAAGGTACTTTTATAGCCTGAATATGTTTTACGTGGCAGATGCCCAAAAGGATAACGCAGATACAATTAACAAGGCTCTTAAAGAAGGAAAAAATCTTCTTTTGACACCTGGAATTTATACTTTAGACAAACCTATTACTGTAGAAGAAAAAGATACTATTATATACGGCATGGGACTTGCTACTCTTGTTTCAACTAATGGAAATGCGTGTATGGTAACATCAGATGTAGATGGAATTAAAGTATGCGGAGTTTTATTTGAAGCAGGGGATAAGCAGTCAGAAACATTGCTTAAAGTTGGAAATGAAAAAGCAGAAGTTTCCCATAGCGACAACCCTATTTGCTTTAGTGATGTGTACTTTAGAGTAGGAGGCGCAAATTACAAGGGCAAAGTTAAGAATTGCGTTACCATTAACAGTAATGATGTAATTGGAGACAATTTCTGGGTTTGGAGAGCTGACCACGGAGACAATGTAGGCTGGGATATGAATACAGCACCTAATGGTATTGTGATAAATGGTGACAATGTTACAATGTATGGATTGTTTGTTGAACATTTTCAGGAATATCAGACCATATGGAATGGTAATGGCGGTAAGCTATACTTCTATCAAAGCGAAATGCCTTACGATGCACCTAACCAGAAATATTATATGAGCCATAATGGTAAGGTGAAAGGTTATGCATCATTTAAAATAGGCGATGAAGTTAATGATTTTACGGCTGTGGACTTGGAATTTATTGTTACAATAGAGATGCCAACATAGAAATATTCAGTGGAGCAGAGATTCCTAACAAGGATGGAGTAGAAATTAGAAATATTGTAACTGTAAAAACTTAACGGTCAGGGACAGATTACACATGTCATAAACGATAAGGGAGATTCCGTTACTTCATCGGGAGATACAGCAAGAATCCAATCTTACGAAAATGGTGAGAAAGAAAAATATTAAAAAGAAGAATAACCGAACTTAAATAATAATTTGCGCGTTCCTATAAGCAATTCAAATTAGGACGAAATACAGACGTGGAGAGCTTTCTCGCCAACAGTTGTATTTCGTCCTTAATGCATAGCGCGACAGCGCGTTATGAGCATGTAGCGTACACAAAATGCGAATGAGTATCGCGTAAAACAATAACTTGTACCATATCATGATTTGACTTAATAACGATGAAAACTTGAAATAAAAAATTATACCTGCCATCCGCCGTCAACGGTAATAATCTGTCCTGTAACATAGGAGCCTGAATTAACAAGACCATATACAGCATTTGCAACATCTTCAGTTGTGCCAAGTCTTGATGCAGGTATTTCTTCTATAATAGAGTCAACATCTTCCTGTGTAAGATGTCCATTCATTTTGGTGTCTATTATTCCACAGGAAATAGCAGCGTTAACCTGAATGTTTGAAGGGGCAAGTTCTTGGCAAGAGCCTTAGTGAAAGAATCAATGGCGCCCTTGGTTGTGGAGTAGCAAACTTCATAGGAAGCACCACGCTGCCCCCAGACAGAAGAAATGTTGATTATTTTCCATAACCCTGCTTTAGAAAAATAGGAATAATCATTTTGCTCATAGCAATGGCAGAGGTAACATTAGTGTTCCAAAGTCTGATCCATTCATTATCCGTTATATCCTGAAGCAATCCCAACACCGAAATTCCACTATTGTTAACAAGAATATCAATGGAAATATCTCCTAAATTCTTAAATAGCTTTTCAGCATTATTAAAATCAGATAAGTCGCACTGATAATAAGAAAAATCACTTCCAAGCTCTTCTGCAAGCGCTTCAATAGTAGCTTTATTTTTTGTTGTAAGTTCCTATTACTTTATAATTGTTTTTATAAAAAACGGCAAATTTCACTTCCGATATCTCCGGAAGCTCCTGTAATTAATATTGTTTTCTTCATAATATATCATCCTTTATAATAGATAGTGCCATATAGTACCTTAGTACTGTACTTATTAGAAAAAAGTAGTACCCTGGTACTTTAGTACTATAGTACCATAATTATAGGGAAAAAATAGTACTTAGGTACTACTTTTTTTATGAAATTAATATTAAAAAAAGTAAAAGTGAACCGGGAAATGAAATTAAATAGGAATAAATTGCTAATATATGTAGGTTGACAATCTACATAAGAGTTGTTATAATTGTAACAAAATTGTAATATTTAGAATTGATTGAGAATAACTTTTAGGTATATTTTTAAGATTATATTAAAAATGTATTGAATATGTAATCAATATGTATTAAAATACTTATTTGATATGGATTTAAACATATACCGAAATTTTAGAACAGAATTAAAACAAATGGAGGCAGAATTTTCATGAGAAGTAATTATGCTAAGAAACTTGTAGCAGGTACACTTGTGGCATCTATGACAATCACAGCGTCTATGCCATTGTTTGCAGATGAATTAGCAACAGAAATACCTAGCGCAGGTGCAGCAGTTATTGTTGAAGATTATATCAATAATAGTGGTAAAGAAACTGATATTGAGAAGTTACTTCCTACAGAAGCAACAGGTAGTACAGCAACATCTAATGAGACAACAAAGACAGAAAATCAGACTGAAAAGACACAGACATCTAATACAGCAACATCAAGTGAGGACAAGTTATTTGCTAACATAGCAATTACTAAGGTTTCAGGTGGTGCAGAAGATTATGTTAATGTAAGAAAGAAACCAACAACAGAATCGAAGGTTGTTGGAAAAATTTATAACAACAGTGGTGCAAAAATTCTTGAAAAGACTAATAACGGTTGGTACAAGATTGTATCAGGTAACTGTACAGGTTATATTAAGTCAGATTTCTTTGTAACAGGAAGTAGTGCTAAGAGCAGAGCTTTAGATAATGGTTATGTACAGGCAGAAGCTAAGGATGCTATCCATGTTAGAGCAGAAGCTAATACTAATTCTAAAGTAGTAACTAACGTTTACAAGAATGAAACATATACTATTAAGAAGTTTGACAAGACTGGCGAATGGATTAAGGTTAAAATTAAAGCCGGTGTTAGTGGTTGGATTTCAGCACAGTATGCCAATGTCAACATTAACATGGAAACAGCTATAACAAGAAAAGAAGAAAAAGCTAAGATTAAGAAAGAACGTGAGGCAGCAAAAGCAGCAGCAAAAGCGGCAGCTGAAGAAGAGGCAAGAAAGCAGGCTGAACAGCAGGAACAGCAGGCATCAAATGATAAACAGCCAGAGTTCAAGCGACGGTACATATTCGAACAGCTCAAACTCAAGTTCAAGAAGCAACTACAGCAACTCATCATCAAGCAGTAGTTCTTCAAGTAGCAGTAGCTCAAGCAAAGAAGAGTCATAGTAGCTCATCAAGCAGCTCAAGCGGTTCGGGAACAGGTGCAGCAATTGTAGCATATGCTAAGCAGTTCCTTGGTAAACCCTTACGTATACGGTGGAGCAAGTCTTACAAACGGAACAGACTGTTCAGGATTTACAATGTCAGTATACGCTCACTTTGGGTATGGACTTAGCAGATCATCATATACACAGGTTAACAACGGTAGAGCTGTATCAATGAGTAGCTTACAGCCAGGTGACTTGTTATTCTACAAGTATGGTGGTTCTACAATCAGCCACGTAGCTATTTACATTGGTGGTGGACAGATTATACATGCTTCAACAGAAGAAACAGGTATTATAATTAGTGGCATGGGATCACCTTGTGCAGCTAGAAGAATTATTGGATAATAAAATGTAATATAGAAACAAGACCTGAATTGGCAACAACCAATACAGGTCTTATTTTTTTGCAAAATAGTGTGGCGAATTTTAGAAAAAAGTCAATAGTTTATGTGTAAAATGTACAAGTTTGGAACATATCAACAAAACATTAGTTCTTTACAGCTGTCGACAAAGATTTACATAAAATGACACACTTTTATGTTGATAATGTTAATAAGTGGGTTAATAACCTATTTTAAGGGAGAATTTTATTGAAAAAAACTGAAAAAAACAATGTTAATAACTTTTTAACTATAATTGTGCCAGATAGTTAAAAAATGAGTTGAATTTGTATAAAATATACAAAAATAGCGTCGAAAAAAGAGTAGAGAAAAATAAGTGAAAAAAGTGTTTTTTTCTTGTGGAAAATCACCTTAAATGGTATAATTTAATTACTAGTTAACGAAAGGAAGTGGTACCATGAAAATTAAGATTTTCGGTAAGAACATTGAAGTAACAGAAGGCATCAGAAGCGCAGTAGAAGAGAAAATCGGAAAGCTCGATAAATACTTCGCGGGAGAGACTAGAGTGGACGTTACATTAAGTGTTAATAAGAATGAACAGAAGGTGGAGGTAACAATTCCAGTCAAAGGACGTATTATCAGAGCGGAAGAAATAAGTGATGATATGTATGTATCAATCGATATGGTTGAGGAAACAATTGAAAGACAGCTTGTTAAGTATAAGAATAAGATTATTGACAAGAAGAAATCAATTAAGGAAGCTTTTACAGAGACATACATTGAAGCTGATTACGAAGATGAAGATGAGGATCAGATTAAAATCAAAAAAAGACTAAGAGATTTGGTATTAAGCCAATGGATCCTGAAGAAGCTTGCGTAGAAATGGAATTACTTGGACATAACTTTTTGTATTCCTTAATGCAGAGACAGAAGAAGTTAATGTAGTTTACAAACGTAAAAGGTAATACATACGGTTTAATAGAACCTGAACTTGACTAAAAGATAAAAAGTAACTAAGAAAACTAAATAATATCTAATAAGAGTCCCTGATTGGTTGAAATATATCAGTTAGGGATTCTTTTATCGTTTATAAGAACAAAAGTTATGAAATGCCTACGTTTACACTTTTTTAACAAATAAATAACACATACTTGTATTGAATAAAACCGATTTAAATGGTATTATATTCCTTAGCGTGTTGTATTTTACAACAAATATATTTGAGGAGATTACCATGGGCGTAATTAATAAAATCGTAGGAACGCATAGTCAGCGTGAATTAAAAAGACATAATCATACAATAGAGAAGATCTTAAGCCTTAAGCCGGAGATGGAAAAACTTACCGACGACGAGATGAAGGCTAAGACAACAGAATTTAGAAATAGATTACAGAAAGGTGAAACTTTAGACGATTTGCTTCCTGAGGCATTTGCCTTAGTTAGAGAAGCAACAAGAAGAACACTTGGAACAGAACATTATCCATGTCAGTTACAGGGTGGTATTATCTTACATCAGGGACGTATCGCAGAAATGAAAACCGGTGAAGGTAAGACACAGACATGTTTGTTGCCTGCATATCTTAATGCACTGGAAGAAAAGGGCGTTCATATCGTAACAGTCAATGATTATCTGGCAACTCGAGATGCCGAGTGGATGGGACAGGTTCACAGATTTTTTTGGGATTAACAGTAGGCTGTGTTCTTTCAGACATGGAACATGAAGAAAAGAAAGCGGCCTATAACTGTGACATCACTTATATTACAAACAATGAATTAGGATTTGACTACTTAAGAGATAACATGGTTGTTTACAAAGAACAGTTAGTTCAGCGTGGACTTCATTACTGTATTATCGACGAAGTTGACTCGGTTCTTATTGATGAGGCAAGAACACCACTGATTATTTCCGGACAGAGTGGTAAGTCAACTAAGTTATATGAAATGTGTGACATTCTTGCAAGACAGATGGAACGTGGCACAGTTCTAATCCTGAACTTAGCAAGATGGATGCCATTATGGGTGTTGACATTGAAGAAGATGGAGACTTCCTTGTAAATGAAAAGGACAAGATTGTTACTTTAACAGCACAGGGTATTGAAAAAGTTGAAAAAATTCTTCCACATTGACAACTATGCTGATGCTGAAAACTTAGAACTTCAGCACAATGTTATTTTGGCATTAAGAGCACACAACCTTATGCATAGAGATCAGGACTATGTAGTTAAGGATGATGAAGTACTTATTGTAGATGAATTTACAGGACGTATTATGCCGGGCCGTAGATATTCTGATGGTTTACATCAGGCTATTGAAGCAAAGGAACATGTAAAAAGTTAACAGAGAAAGCAAGACTCTTGCAACAATTACATTCCAGAACTTCTTTAACAAATATGACAAGAAGGCAGGTATGACAGGAACAGCCTTAACAGAAGAAAAAGAATTTAGAGATATTTATAGTATGGACGTTGTTGAAATTCCAACAAACAAGCCAATTGCAAGAATTGACCATGAAGATGCCATGTTTAAGACTAAGAAAGAGAAACTTCATGCAGTTATAGAAGACATTGTTGAATCACATGCAAAGGGACAGCCTGTATTGGTTGGTACTATTAACATTGATTCTTCAGAAGAAATCAGTGCTTTGCTTAAGAAGAGAGGTATTCCACACAATGTATTAAATGCTAAATTCCACGAGAAGGAAGCAGAAATCGTTGCTCAGGCAGGTCAGCATGGAGCAGTAACTATTGCTACTAATATGGCAGGCCGTGGTACTGATATTAAAGCTTGATGATGCTGCAAGAGCAGCAGGCGGTCTTAAGATTATAGGTACAGAAAGACATGAATCAAGACGTATCGATAACCAGTTAAGAGGTCGTTCAGGTCGTCAGGGTGATGTTGGTGATTCTAAGTTTTACATTTCATTGGAAGATGATATTATGAGATTGTTTGCTTCAGAGAAGCTTTATGTCAATCTTTAATGCATTAGGTGTTCCAGAGAATGAAGAAATTCACCATAAGTCATTAACTAAGACTATTGAAAGAGCACAGAAGAAGATAGAAGGAAATAACTTTGGTATAAGAAAGAACCTTATGGAATATGATAAGGTTAATAATGACCAGAGAGAGATTATATACGCTGAAAGAGCAAGAGTTCTTAACGGCGAGAATATGAGAGATGCAATTATCAAGATGATGAATGAAGTAATTGAATCTCAGGTTGACATGTTTGTTGGCGATGATCAGGAGACTAAGGATTGGGATGTGGCAGGTTTAAGTCAGTCATTATTTGAAATTATTCCTGTAAAACTTGAAATTCCAAAGAGCGAGATTGAACATCTTTCAAAAGCTGAATTTAAACAGTTATTGAAGGAAGCTGCAGTTAAGCTTTACGAAGCTAAGGAAGCTGAGTTCCCAGAACCTGAACATATTAGAGAATTTAGAAAGAATCGTTCTGTTAAGAGTAATCGACAGAAAGTGGATGGATCACTTAGATGATATGGAACAGTTGAAACAGGGTATTGGTCTTATGGCTTATGGTCAGAGAGATCCTGCTGTTGAATACAAGATTCAGGGCTTTGAAATGTTTAATGACATGATTGAAGGTATCAAAGTTGAAACTGTTAAGACTTTATATCATATTCAGGTTGAACAGAAAGTTGAACGTGAAGAGGTGGCAGAAGTTACAGGAACAAATAAGGATGATACAGGTGTTAGCAAGACTAAACACAGAGAATCTGAAAAGATTTATCCAAATGATCCTTGTCCATGTGGTTCAGGAAAGAAGTATAAAAACTGTTGTGGACGTAAGGCTTAATACAACGGCTTGAATTATAAAGAAAGGGGTTGCTTTAGACGACTCCTTTCTTTTTAAAAATCTAGAAAAAGTAAGATTGAGGTATGACGTGGTAGAACTTGAACAATACAAATATCAATGGAATCAATATGCAGATCAATTGGAAGAACTGCGCAAAAGCCTTTGACATACAGGCAAAAAAAAAAAGAAAGAATAGAAGAAATTGAAGGAATAATGGAAGAACAGGGATTTTGGGATAATTTAACAAAGTCTCAGGAAATAACAAAAAAGAATTAAAACAATTAAAAGATAGCCTTGAAACCATTGAACACCTTCAGCAGAAATATGAAGATCTTGGAACTTTAATTGAAATGGGTGAAGAGGAAAATGATGCTTCAATAGTAGAAGAAGTTGAGCAGGAAACGAAAGAGTTTATAGATGAATTTGAAAAACTAAAATAGAGACTCTTTTGTCAGGAGAATATGACAAAAACAATGCCATTGTAAAAATCAATGCAGGAGCAGGGGGAACAGAGTCTTGTGACTGGGCAAGTATGTTATATAGAATGTATACCCGTTGGGCAGAAAGTAAGGGATATAAAACAGAAGTACTTGATTTCCTTGATGGAGACGAGGCAGGAATAAAGTCCATAACATTTCAGGTTAACGGCGAAAACGCATATGGTTATTTGAAATCAGAAAAAGGAGTTCACAGACTAGTTAGAATATCTCCTTTTAATGCAGCAGGAAAAAAGACAGACTTCTTTTGCTTCATGTGATGTAATGCCTGATATTGAGGAAGACCTTGATGTTGAAATAAATGATGATGACATTAGAATTGATACTTACCGTTCAAGTGGTGCCGGTGGACAGCACATTAACAAAACATCATCGGCGGTAAGAATAACACATAACCCTACAGGAATTGTTGTACAGTGTCAGAATGAAAGATCAGCTTCAGAATAAAGATAAGGCTATGAAGATGTTAAAAGCTAAGCTTTATGTTCTAAAAAAAAACAGGAAGAAGAGGAAAAACGTTCAGGAATTAGAGGAGAAGTAAAAGAGATTGGATGGGGCAGTCAGATACGTTCTTACGTTATGCAACCATATACAATGGTAAAGGATCACAGAACAAATCAGGAGATAACAGACGTTGGAAAAGTAATGGATGGTTACATTGATCCCTTTATAAATGCATACTTAAAATGGATTAATATTAAGAAAGATAACTAATTTTTGTTGCGGATTACCATTAACCGTGCTATTATTCAATGGTAAAATAAACTAAACTTTAACAAGCGAGGAATAAACATGATAAAAGTGGCAATTTTAGGATACGGAACAGTAGGTTCAGGAGTATTCCAGATTATTAAAGAGAACAAAGAATTAATTACAAACAAAGCAGGACAGGAAATTGACATAAAATATGTACTTGATTTAAGAGAGTTTCCAGGAGATCCTTGTGAGAATGTATTAGTTCATGATTACAATATTATTTTAAATGACCCTGAAGTTGAGGTTATTATAGAAGTAATGGGAGGGCTTAAACCATCATACGATTTTGTTAAGTCGGCATTAGAAGCAGGCAAGAGTGTTTGTACATCAAACAAAGAACTTGTTGCAAAATATGGTGCAGAATTAATTAAGATTGCCCAGCAGCATAACAGAAACTTTTTGTTTGAAGCTGCAGTAGGTGGTGGAATCCCTATTATACGTCCACTTAACATGCATATTACAGCTGATAAGATATGTGAAATAACAGGTATCTTAAATGGTACAACAAATTACATTTTTAACAAAAATGGACAAAGAAGGAGCTGACTTTGACAGCACTTTTAAAACAGGCACAGGATTTAGGTTATGCTGAAAGAAATCCTGAAGCTGATATCGAAGGCTATGACGCAGTTAGAAAGATTGCTATATTAGCATCTTTAGCAAAAGGTAAAACTGTAAACTTTGAAGAAATTTATACAGAAGGAATTTCAAAAATTACAGCAGAAGATTTTAAATATGCTAAGGCTATGGGACGATCAATTAAGTTATTAGGTAAGTGCAAGAACGAGGATAATCAGGTAATTGCATCTGTAGCACCTAGACTTTGGCACCGGATCATCCATTATTTAACGTTAGTGGTGTTGTAAACGGAATACTTGTACGTGGAAATATGGTAGGCGACTTAGTATTTATCGGTAGTGGCGCAGGAAAGCTTCCAACAGCCAGCGCAGTTGTGTCTGACGTGGTAGATAGTGTAAGACATCTTAATGTATCAACAACAGTAATGTGGGATGAAGAAAAATTAGAATTAGAAGATTTTTCAAAGTCAAAGAAGAAATTTTTGTTAGAAGTAGTAGTTCAAAAGAAGACATTGAAAAGGTATTTGGCAATGTTGAATATGTTGATGCTAACATTGATGGAGAATTTGGATTTATTACAGAAAAGATTAGTGAAGCTACGTTTGCAAAAAAAGCAGATGAATTAGGCACAGTAATCTCTAGAATTAGAATAGAAGGTTAATTTTATTAACTATATCTCATATAACCGCATAATATAAAATAAGATTAAGGGGAAAATATAACATGAAGGAAACAAAGGTTGTTAAGTTTGGGGAAGTTCATTAGCTGACGCTAAGCAGTTTAAAAAGGTTGCAGAAATAATATTAGATGATCCAACAAGACGTTTTGTTGTAGCATCTGCACCGGGAAAAAAGATATGTGGAAGACATTAAAGTAACAGATATGCTCTACAAATGCTATGAAATGGCGTCAGAAGGACAGAACTTTGATGAGCAGTTCCAGATGATTAAGGACAGATATAATAACATTATTATGGACTTAGGAATTGAAGATTTTTCTTTAGAGGAAGATTTTGAAATTATAAAGGGAGTTCTTTTTCACATATGGCAGGCCGTGATTATGCAGCCAGCCGTGGTGAATTTCTTAACAGTAAGGTTTTAGCTAAGTATTTAGGCTTCTGACTTTATTGATGCGGCAAAATATATTTTCTTTGATGATATGGGACAGTTTGACTGGGACAAAACAGCAGAAAAATTAATTCCAAAACTTGCAGCAACAGAGAAAGCAGTAGTACCGGGATTCTACGGCTCAATGCCAAATGGAACAATCAAAACATTTTCACGTGGAGGTTCTGACGTAACAGGTTCTATTATTGCCAGAGCAGCAGAAGCTGCTTTATGAAAACTGGACAGATGTTAGCGGATGCCTTATTTGTGATCCTAGAATTGTTAACAATCCGGCTCCAATTAACACAATTACATATAGTGAACTTAGAGAATTAGCATATATGGGTGCAACTGTACTTCATGAAGATGCTATTTTCCCAGTAAGAGCAGCAGGCATTCCTGTAAATATAAAGAATACTAATTGCCCGCAGGACAGAGGAACAATGATTGTATCAGAAACAGCAGAACCTTGTGAACATATTATTACAGGTATTGCAGGCAAAAAAAAGGTATGTCTGTAATCAATATTGAAAAGACAAGATGAACAGCGAAGTTGGATTTGGTAGAAACGTTCTTCGTGCATTAGAAAAGAGCAATGTGAAGTTTTTGAACATATGCCATCAGGTGTAGATACAATGAGCGTTGTTATTCAGACAGATAAGTTAGCAGGCAAGGAAACAACAATTCTTGATGAAATTAGATCAAAGAGTGCATCCTGACCAGTTATACATTGAAAGCTTAACTTAGCTCTTATTGCAGTTGTAGGTCGTGGAATGAAGAGTGCAAGAGGTACAGCGGCAATCTTATTTACAGCTTTAGCAGATGCAAGAGTAAATATTAAGATGATTGATCAGGGTTCTTCAGAATTAAACATCATTATCGGTGTTGCAGAGGAAGACTTTGAAGTAGCAATGAAAGCTATTTACAATGCATTCATTAAGGTAAAAAAATAAATAGCAGACAACCTTTGTTAAAAGTTGACAAAGATTTATATAAGTGCTATAATGACATAGTAAAAATTAAAAAATTCTTCGGGGCAGGGTGAAATTCCCCTACCGGCTGTGATTGCGAATGCATAAGTCAGCGAGCCAATGGCATGATATGGTGTGAATCCATAACCGACAGTAAAGTCTGGATGAGAAGACAGGAGCGTAATTATCGTAGATTAATTAAGGATTCTAAAAGCCACTGGAATCTTGCAATCAGTAATTTATGAATATTACATTTCTATATTTGCTTTGTATTTAAGCCCTGGAAACTATTTCGGGGTTTTCTTTTGCCACAAAAAGAAAGATACGGCAAATCAAATCACCAATAAGTGTTGAAGAATTTTGAAAAAAAGGAAAAAGGAGATTTAAAATGAAAAAAGTATTTACTACAAAAAATCTGGTTCTTATGGCAATGTTCTCAGCACTTGCCGCAGTGTTAATGTTATGGGAATTTCCAATTCCTTTTATAGCACCAAACTTTTATGAAATTGATTTAAGTGAGATTCCAATTCTTGTAGGTTCATTTATTATGGGACCTGTATCAGGGAGTAATTATGGAAGCAATAAAGATTATCCTTAAATTATTAATTAAGGGAACTTCAACAGCATATGTTGGAGATTTCGCAAACTTCTGTATAGGAGTATGTTTGGTAGTACCCGCAAGTATAATTTACCAGAAACACAAAACAAAAAAAGAATGCCTTCATTGGAATGTTAGTTGGAACGTTGTTCATGGCTGTAGCAGGTGTTGTTCTTAACTATTTCGTAATGATACCATTTTATGTTAAGGCATTTGGAATGCCATTAGAAGCAATTATTGGTGCAGGGGCAAAGATTCAGCCTTTAGTTACAAACAAATTAAGTTTTACAATAGTATGTGTGGCACCGTTTAACATTGTTAAGGGCATAATAGTAAGTTTGGTAACAGCATTAATTTACAAGCACATTAGTGCTTTCGTAAAAAACAATAAAGTTATAAAGTATAAAAATTAAATAGCAAGTAAAATCCATTATTTTAACCTAGAGGGCGGCATTAAAAGTGCCGTCTTTTTTAGTTTTTGTGAAAAAAAAATATATTGTGTTACAATGGTATTGCTTATTAGGATTGTACAAGTGAATTTTGCTTGGCAATTTATTCAATCAAAAATTTTGTTTGGAGGATATATGGTTTATGAGACTATGTGTTGGGAAGACACATTTAATCTTGGGAAAAAATAGGACAACAGGCAAAGCCCGGACAGGTTATTTGTCTTAATGGTGATTTAGGAGTGGGAAAGACTGTATTTACCCAAGGATTCGCTAAGGGACTGGGAATCGAAGAAACAGTAAACAGTCCTACTTTTACAATAATTCAGGTGTATGATGAAGGAAGAATACCACTTTATCATTTTGACGTTTATAGAATTGGTGATCCCGAAGAAATGTATGAAATCGGTTATGAAGACTATTTCTTTTGGGGAAGGGGTATGCTTAATAGAATGGTCTAAATTAATTGAAGAATTAATTCCAAGTGATGCAGCAACTGTATTAATAGAGAAAGATTTAGAAAAAGGTCTTGATTATAGAAAGGTTACGGTGGAAGGACTATGAGAATTTTGGCAATAGACAGTTCATCTATGGTGGCAACTGTAGCTGTTGTAACAGATGGTGTCTTAACAGCAGAATATACAATTAATCACAAAAAACACATTCACAGACTTTATTGCCTATGATAGATGAAATAAAGAAGAATATAGATTTGGATATGAATACGGTAGATGCAATTGCAATTGCAGGTGGTCCGGGGTCATACACAGGTCTTAGAATTGGAAGTGCCACAGCTAAAGGTTTCGGACTGGCACTTAATATTCCAATTATAAATATTCCAACAATGGATGCGTTAGCATATAATCTTTTCTCTTCATCTTTTGTTATCTGCCCTATTATGGATGCAAGAAGAGAACAGGTTTACACAGGAATTTACAAGTTTAACGGTACAACAATGGAAGTTATAAAACCACAGTGCATTATGATGATTAGAGATCTTGTAAAAGAATTAAATAATATGTCACAGGCGGTTATGTTTAATGGTGATGGTGTGGATGCTTACAAAGATATAATCGAAGAAGAAATGACAACAGAGCATTATTATGCGCCTGCATCTGTAAACAGAGCAAAGGCTTCATCTTTGGCATCTTTGGCAGAAATTTATTACAAAGAAGGTAAGACTGAAACAGCAGCTGAGCATGCACCGGAATATTTAAGATTATCTCAGGCTGAAAGAGAATTAAAAGAAAAAATGGAAAGAACAAAAGATGCAGGAAATAATCTATAGGTTAATGAGTGAAGGGGATATAAAACAGGTTGCAGCAATAGAGAAGGAAATTTTTTCTCTACCATGGTCTGAAAAATCCTTTTGGATTCTTTAAAAAACGAAAATACTGTATATATAGTAGCAGAAATTAAAGATGAAATTGTGGCATATTGTGGAGCATATATTTCTTTTGAAGAAGCTGACATTAGCAATGTGGCAGTCAAAAAAAATTTTAGAAGAAAGAATGTGGCTGAGAATATGTTAAATAAACTTTTTTATGAATGCGGGGAAAAAGGAGTGTCAGATATTACTTTGGAAGTAAGAGAGACTAATGTTCCGGCAATAAGTTTATATGAGAAACTAGGCTTTGAAGAAGCGGGAATACGTAAGAATTTTTATGAAAAACCTGTTGAAAATGCT